>QWCN01000280.1_pt1 | contig 90706 bp, 82 predicted proteins | sample 1972711 | NCBI WGS metagenome assembly QWCN01 (sample SAMN09866707, study PRJNA288562) | Human gut metagenome isolate term1_stool, whole genome shotgun sequencing... | isolation source: gut | host: Homo sapiens | place: USA: California | reverse complement strand
TTGTGCCATATTCGTAGGCATACTGTGAATCTTCATCCTTCACCTCATATGCGGACTTTGCATTATCTGTCAACCGGAAAACGGTTTCTTTCTTTTGACCCTGCTCCTGAACTTCAACAACATATTTTTCCGGTTTATTCTGACTTAAGATGCGGATTCGCTCTGATGACATTCCAGTTTTGGCACCGGCACCATTGAATGTGACCCCTTCTTCCGTATCTTTTAAACAAATCATCATTTGGGGATCAAATCTTTTCCCATCCTCTCGCAGTTCTGCCGTTTTAATACCGATCTGTCCTTCGTCTGGCACTTCTCCTGTCAGATAAAACCTAGTTGTTATCAGCAATTTCCCATCCGACATTTTCCCTTTGCTTTCAATGTTTCCGCCTCCGTTGAGAACAAGACACATACAATTATCTTTTCCAAAACTATTAACAACACCACTTAACATATTAGGTGTTTCCATTTCCCCGGAATCTTTTGAAACTTCAAAGAATAACTCTCCGCTTTGTGTACTGGAACAATAATCGTATTTTTTCAGTTTGATCGTGTACTTTTTATATCGGAATTCTGCTCCCTGCTCTGTCGCCTGTATGCTTGTCCCTGTAGCTGCAATTGGATTTTCGGTTGATGTTGATGTTACATTCTGAGTTGTTTTTTTCTCCGCACTAAAGTTCTTTGGGGCAATATTTAATCCAACTATAACACCTGCTACTATCACCCCTGTAACCAATACTCCCAAACCAGCCTTACCTTTTTTACTCATTGCTTAACTCCTTTATACTTATACCTTACTTAGTCGAAAATGCAATATATGGATTATTTGTAATTTGCTCATATACATCACTTTGCGAAGCAGATACAGACACCGATATGCCCCCTGTCGATATACTTACCCCTGGTGCAATGGTCGTATTCTTTTTGGCATGTATATAAGTTCCCCATGCATAGATTTTTTTACTTTTAGGCTCACAACTCATTTGCAACAGTATTCTTTCATCCTTAATATTGGCAGCCTCATTAGAAAACACCTTAAAAGTGAATGCAACGCCATTAGATGTTGTCTGTGCAGGCGTGTTATCTGTATAACTCTTTGTCTCATAGTCCGCGCCATGAGGGGTATACTCACATATATGTTTAATAGAAGATGATTTCGGCACCACTTTTGCGTCATCAATATATATACCTATTACATCAACTCCTTTGTATTTAGGACGTTTTAGCCATGTACATAAATATGATATTCTTACATTGCCTCCCTTATAGTTTTGAACGCACCACAACACTTGTTTCATAGCACCAGATTTACTTGTTGTCGTTGTTGCTCTCGTTTTCGCCCCAGCGGTTACCGCACCAAAAATCGTCTTATTTAAGATGTTTTTTATTCCAGAGTTCTCCTTATTTTTTTCTATTTCCTCTCCATATTTTTCTTCAACAGCTTTATCAATCTCCGTTAAATTCATCTTCTTGTATTTACCCTTAGCATCCTCTTCATAGTAATTGATTTTAACTGAACAGTTGTATGCACCATCAATACTTTTTAATTGTTCCTGACTCAAATCATTGATCTCATCATCAAACACTCCCATCTCATTCAGTTTTTTCTCCGTTTCTTCTGACAGGCTTGTTCTGTGTTCAGCATATTCTTGGGCTAATTTTTGGCACAAAGCACTATCCTTTTTATAATCACTTAACAAATCCCTACCACTTGTTGTATATTGTATGTTGCTTGCTAATTTTTTTGCTAAAATTGTTGTAGTTTCATGTGCTGATGCTGTACTATAACAAAGCATTGATGCAACCATACCTAACCCAAATATACTTGATATAATTCTCTTTCTACTGTTTGTCAGTTTCTTAGATGTTCTTTCCTTATAATTTTTCATTTCTTGTCTCCTTTTTGTTTTTCACATTTTTCTCTACGAATTTAATAAAATCTCCTACTGTTTCAAAAGCCTGCAGGCTTTCTTCTGAATCTTCCGAATCGAACCCAAATCGTGTTTCCGCCTCTACCAGAAGTTCCATACACAAAATAGAATCAAACTCCAGCTCATCAAAAAAACTTGTGTTCTCATCGATTTCCCCCAGTTCCTTCTCGGCGATTTCCCTTATGATCTGGATCACGGATTCCTTTATCTCTCCCATATCTGCTCCTTACCCCCTCCTTTCCATTGGTTTAAAGTAAGACCTTTTTCCCGTAAGATCCGGGAACAACCCTTTGGAAAACACAAATTCATATGAGGCCTTCTTCAACCGTTCATCCCCTATATACTGTACAAATTTCTCGCACAGTTCCGGTATTTTTTCATCTACCACCAGGTGGATCGTAAAACGGTCAAAATCTTCCTGTATGATCTGAAACTGCCAGATACAGTTATCATACTGGACATTCAGACAGTCAATCGCCCTTACAAAAACATAGGGTGTGATACGACTGCCATCTTCCAACTGTACCCAGGTTGCCTTTCTGCCTGATTCCAGATGCAGGATTTTCCCTTTGTGTCCACAATCACATGTATTTTTCTCCAATCTTCCTATATCACCAATCCCATAATGATCAAATGGCATAGCATGGTTATGAAGTGTGGTTACATAAATGTTACCGGTTGTTCCATCCTCGACTACATTCCCTTCATCATCCAGGATTTCAACTTTTACATTGTCTTCCATACAGTGCAGATGTCCTTTGGGACACTCATAGGCAATAGAATTTACTTCATTCGCCCCATACTGATTGGCCACTTCACAATGAAATGCATCTCTTAGTCTTTCACGGAGTTTATCTGTCAGTTCCTCCCCTGTCATCTCTATGTATCGCAGAGATGAGATTTCGGGAAGTTCATACTGCGCTTTTACCATACACAGAAGTTCTGCTACCGACGGCTGCAAGATCATCCACACAGGTTCAAATTCCAGCATTTCACAGTATATTTCCACCATTCGCTGCTCCGTCAGATTATTCTTGCTGAATGTCAACGCATTTTCTTCCACACGACTAAGAGGTTCTTTCTCACCGGGCACTGCCATGGTGTAAAACCGGCACCGCTTGTGCCAAGGCTGGATACCATAAAACTTTTTACGGTAAAACCACAGCGAAAACATGGACCGCATGTAATCCTCTTTCTTCCAGTATACTTCCAGACATTTTCCGGTAGATCCCGATGTGTCATTCCGAAGTAATTTTCCTTGGTATAAAAGTGGTACATATTCGGGAGGCATGATTTTCAGTGCGTCTCCCACCAGGTCATTCTTTTCCATAAGATCTCCTTTTACTTTCTTTTTTTTACAAGTTTCTTCATTTCATCTGGTACTTCCGGCTGATTCAGGAAGAAATGACATGACTGAGATGTAGATATAACACCTACGATCAATGCCAGAGAAGCAAAATGCTTTGCCAGATTGTTCATAAACTTATTTAACATATTGTCACCCCTTTTCTTAATTTTCTTATTTTTTTTACAGTTTCCTCTTTATTATAACACTTTTTTTCGATAGTGAACGTTTCTGTTATAAATGGTCGTTTTTGCGACATGAACGGTAAAAAATTCCTTTTTTTATACAAAAAATCCCGTAAATGACTCTCAAAATCATTTACGGGATTCTCTTTTAATTCTTTTATTAACAAGTTCCATCAGCAGTGTAGCATATGCATAACATACAATCCAGACAACCTCATTATATACTTTTACTTGTCCACACCAGGCACTGACTCCGGTTATAACCATTACTGACACCAGCCATATCCAGATCCGTGGTTTCATTTTTTGTTTTTCTTCCATTGTCATGGGTTTATTAATGCAGTCCACCGGTGCCGTAATACCGATCAGTATTCCTACTGCTGTAACAACAGCAAGACTTGCCTTCCATGGCAATATAACCAGATCCGGCAGCAACATACACCCTGCAGCAATCAAATTTGATATTATAAAACACAACAAAGCACTCTGCAGGTGAAACCCACCGATCATACTCCGCAGCGGTATCAATACGATCAACAATACTACCGCCAGCAGTTCGCGCTTCAGACAGGCTCCCAGCACGAGCGGAGTAACGATATTCAGCAAATTTCCCAGCAATGAGTTGACAGAATATACATATAGATCATATTCCTGTGGCTGTATAATCTTTCTACGAATCAAGTGTTCCGTTATTTTTCTGCTTATTGTCTCCAGCATTCTCCCTCCAATTAATAAATATGTTTACCTGAAATTTTCCATCTTTTGGTCCGATTTTTTCAACGCCACCATATTTTTTTATTACTTTTTTGATGTTCCTTATGCCGTAACCATGATATGGCCCTTTTTTAATTTTCTTACCTGACTCATCCATCGTATTAACCGCATAAAGAGTAAACTCATTCTCTGACTGGGCAATCCGCACCTTTACTTTCCGGTCTTCCGGATTTTGTATAACGGAAACTGCCTCCACGATATTCTCCACGATATTTCCCAACAATACCACCATATCATAATCTTCTATCGGCAATTCGTCACACACTATATCTGTTTCGATCTTACAAACACCTTGTAATTTTTCTATATCTGTCTTCAATTTTCCCAGGAAAAAATCCACAACAATATTACCTGTTTGCGCAATTGTGTATGTTTTTCTAAAATCCTCATCCATTCTCATCAGATTATCGATTGCCTGCTCCACCTGGCCGTTCTCCAGATATTGAAGCAACAGCCGTCTTTGTTTATTAACATCATGCACGATACCATTTCGTTCATTATACATTTCATAGAGCTGCCGGTATTTTTCTTTTTGCTGTTTCATCTGTTCTTCCATTGCTTCTTCCCGGTTTACCCTATTAACAGAAACGATCAGGTAATTCATTATGTAATAGCAGACCATATTAATAATAAGGAGGCCAGCCAGAGCAAACAGCCATGTAGCAGTATCATCCAGTACTCCCATTCCACAGGCCAGTGCCACACTTATTGCCGGTATAACACAATATCCCAGTTGATACCTTCTGGATATATTTCCCTTATTCCTTCCAAACACCCTGGTCAGCATTGCCAGTAGCAGCATAAATAATTCTGCCAGTAGCAGCATAGGGTCATGCAACTGCTCAATATTTTTTACTCCTACCTGTTCTGCCACAGCGATTGCTATTCCTTCCGACAAAACCGCAATCGTCAAAAACACAGCCGCTGTCACAACTCGCCAGATCCATCCGCTGTAATAAAATAAAGTAAGCAAAAAACACGAAACAGCCTGCACACCCAGATTGACAAACGGATTTTCTACATTTTGAGAAACAACCGTTGTGATTAATTGTTGTACAAACATCCCTGCAAACACAAATCCCAGTGGAATATTTTCTCTTCTTTCTTCCAGAATTGAACCAAAAAGTACATATAATACAAAAATATCTACAACACATGAAATAATATAAATAATCCAATTCATCTTACTTAGTACCCTCCCATAGACTTATAAACCGCAAGAGCCTCTCTCACCTCCCGCCGGTTTCTTCTGCTTATGTGCAAAATTTTATTTTCTCTCACCATCTGAATTTCTACTTCAGATGCATCAAAGGACTGAACATATTTCATATTGATCACGCATCCCCGGTTTATCTTAACAAATCCATTGTCCTTTAAATATTCATCAAACTGAGTCAGACTTTCTCTGGTGCGGATCGTCTCTTTATTGCACACTATATTCATGTACGGACTTCCTTTTTCCTTTTCAAAATATAAGATTTCCCGAAGCGAAACGCAAATCTTCTTGCCAGACTCTATATCCTTAACAACTATATTCTGATTTGTCTCCTTAAGCCGTCTAATCACATGACATATTTTATTTCTGAACGTATCATATTCCAATGGTTTTTCTAAAAAGTCAAATGGCTGTACCTGAAAACTGTCTCTCATATATTCAGGATAACTGCTGATAAAAACGATTAAAACATCCTCTCGCCACTGTCTGATTTTACGAGCGACTTTCAAGCCATTCGTATCTTCCATTTCTACATCCAGCCATACCAGATCCAGATGTTTCTCCTGAACTGCATCCAGTAACTCTTCCGGATCCTGATAATACTGAAACTCTATTTCAGCATCAATCTGCATTTGCAATCTATTAACATATTCTTTTACCTGATCACCTAAACTCTTATCATCATCACAATACGCAAATCTTAAATTCATACTCTGTCCTCCTTCTTTCCATTATACCAAGGTTTCCCACAAATTTCTACCGCCACATGGCAGATCTCTTCCTCTCTATTCATGAACTACTATAAGCCACTTTTGCCTGTCGTGACTAACCACTATAGGTCACTTTTGCACCGTCATGAACCACTATAAGTCACTTTCGCCGCCGTCACGAACTACTATAGGTCACTTTTTTGCATAAAAAAAAGATCCACAACCTCTCGGCTGTGAACCTCTCTCTTGTCATGCGGAGTATGGGACTTGAACCCACACGCCCTACGAGCACATGATCCTTAGTCATGCCTGTCTGCCAATTCCAGCAACTCCGCATATATGATGCTAACCTTATGTCAGTCAGCAACATATATAATATCAGATTGATACCCTTTTGTCAACACTTATTTAACAATATTTCTCTTATGATTCTGTGATAAACCAGCGGAACATTTTGTTATTCTTTTTCCATATCTTCTTAAACTCGCTATGCCCCAGCGGACATACACCGGTTCCGGTTTCTATGGTGACACTGGTCCTTTCCTTGGCATACACGATCCAGTCTGCAAAACCTCCTGCTGCCGTTGTGCTGCCAGACTTAGGCATCAACATATATTTGTTGTAAGAATGGATCTTTTCTGCCAGTTCCTGCAGCTTCTCATGCCGTTCTCCGGTCACATCGAAATCCCAGTAGATCACACTTCCGGTAGAATGTACATTGAGCACCGTTGTCGGCCCAACATTATTGATGAAGTTCATCAATATTTTTGTCTCTTTTTCACTGGCCGCCTTTTTGCCGGGATATCCCATGTAGGCCGGCTTTTTCACCTTCTTGCTCTTTTTCCAGCCGGACGGGAAGTTGTCATTGAGATCTACCCCTCTCGCATTGGCCTTCCACTCTTCATTGTGTCCCAGTTTCTTGATTTTTTTCTGAAGTTTCCTGTTACGGATCTTCTTGTATCCGTATTGGGAAATGGTAGCTCCATCTGGATTTACCATAGGAAGGATGTAGACGCAGGTATTGGTAAAACGCTTCTTGAAATCCGGGTAATCTCTCAATATATCCTCTGCCTGTTTGGTAAGGATCTGTGCATTTTTCCACTCTCTGGCGTGGATACATCCATCCAGCACAAGACGCTTGGAGGAACTGCTCCTGCCAATCTTCAGGCACCAGATGGTCCTGCCATCATAACTTTCGCCCAGTGACATCAGCCGGCAGCGTCCCGGATACTTTCTCTGAAGTTTGTGGAGATCTCTGGTCATATCCTCATAATCATACAATTTATCTTTACTGCTGACGATCCACGGCTCTTTTGTGACTTTTATCTTGACGCGGATCTGGTTTTTCTCTGAGTCCTTTACCTTTATCGTTATATAGGTAGTTCCTTTTTTGACTGCGGTAACCACACCTTTTTTATTGACTGTGGCTATTTTCTCGTCTTCTGTATGGAACTTTACATGGCTTTTGCCATAATTGATCTTCAGCGTCTCTTTGTAACGCTCATACAGTTTGATCTTCTTGGCTGTCGAACGCACCTTTTTCTTGTAGTGGATATAGATATATTTGTCTTCTCCGGTTTTGCGGGAGTGAGCCTGGATGATAGCATAGTAATCGGTGTCCTCTTTGAGGGGATGACACTTGACGACTCCCTTTTTATTTACCGTGATCACTTTCTTTTTCCAAAGACTTTTACTGCCGGCTCCGTATACAGAATACACCGTCTGCTGAGACATGGTCAGGGTCAGCGGATCGGTCACATAGGCAGTGATCTTATATACCTTTTTCCCTTTTACTCTTTTGTAATGAATCCCTTTCTGGCTGCTCTTGCCGTACTTGGCTTTCGGTGAGACCAGCACATAGTTCCTGGGTGCCTCGGTTGGTGCTGCCGTGGCCGCAGGAGTGCGGACCGGCTGGGTCGGTGTCACAGACGGGTGCGGTGTATCGGATGGAGTCGGGCTGGGACTCGGTGTGGCTGTCCCCACAGCCGGTCCTGTCGCCTGCGATCCTCCTGCGCCTGTCTCTGCCGCCCTGACAGAACTTCCCGGTACCATACCCGCCGGCATCAGAAGTGCTCCTGCCAGTACATACGCCAACAGAGTTTTCAAACGACATTGTTTCATGTGTTTTTACCTCGCAAGTCAATAAAGGAGTACCTCTCTCGAGATACTCCTTGTATTTTTTATTTGTATTTGATTAAGCAAGTTTGCTCTTAGCAACTTCAACCAATGCAGCGAATCCTTCCGGATCACTGATAGCCATCTCTGACAGCATCTTACGGTTTACATTTACTTCAGCAAGTTTCAAACCATACATGAATTTGCTGTAGGAAAGTCCATTGATACGAGCAGCAGCGTTGATACGGGCAATCCACAACTGTCTGAACTGTCTCTTCTTCTGCTTTCTACCTGTATAGGACTCTTCCAAAGCACGCATAACAGACTGTTTTGCAACACGATACTGTTTGCTTCTAGCGCCTCTGTAACCCTTTGCTAACTTCAATACTCTTTTATGTTTTTTCTTTGCGTTCATTCCGCCTTTAATTCTAGCCATTCGAAATTTACCTCCTTAGCGCCAATTACTTGTATGGCATGATTTTCTTCATTGTCTTTACATTCGTCTCATCTACCAAAGCAGATTTTCTAAGATTTCTTTTTCTCTTAGTAGTCTTCTTTGTAAGGATGTGGCTGTGGTTTGCCTTATTTCTCTTTAATTTACCTGTTCCGGTAACTTTGAAGCGCTTTGCAGCAGCTCTTTTTGTTTTCATTTTCTGATTTGCCATGATTCATTCCTCCGTTATTATTTTGTGGCTGATAAAAACATTACCATACTTCTTCCTTCCATCTTAGCAGGCTTATCAACTGTCGAAACATCTTCCAGTTCTTTGTAGAAGGAATCCAGAATCTCTCTTCCTACATCCCGGTGCGCCATCTCACGGCCACGGAACCGCAGAGAAACTTTAACCTTGGCTCCCTTGGACAAAAACTTCCGTGCCTGATTTACTTTTGTATTCAGGTCGTTGGTGTCGATGTTCGGTGAAAGGCGAATCTCCTTCGTCTCAACTGTTTTCTGTTTTTTCTTTGCTTCTTTTGCTTTGCGAGCCAACTCGTAGCGGTATTTACCATAGTCGATGATCTTGCACACTGGTGGTTTCGCTGTCGGAGCGATCTTTACCAGATCCAGATTGGCGTCTTTGGCCTTGAAATACGCTTCTTTCGCAGACATGATGCCTAACTGCTCTCCGTCTGGTCCGATGAGACGGACTTCTTTGTCACGAATCTGCTCGTTAATCATTAATTCGCTGATTGTTCTTACCTCCTAATATAACACTGTGCCAAAAAAGCACAAAAAAATATGGATCCTGTTTCTAAAAACCAGCTATCCACATAAAAATTAACCATTATTTTAATGAATAAAAATGTTGTACCATAACGCGCTATGTCTCGCATGCGGTCAGGTGAGAGTGGATAACTCTGCTTTTATAACACCTCGAATAGATTACCATAGTTCCCCACAATTTGTCAAGTATATCATTGACATTTTCTTGTTTTCTGTTCTATGATAGAGACTGTGTTATATTTACTTTTACTATCAGGAGGAAATCATGAATTCAACCGATCGAATTTTCTATATAATGGGCCTTGTACTCTTAGGCGGCCTGGTCATGGTGGAGATCTTAGCCGCTGCCGGTGTGCTGACACTGACAGATCTGGGATTTTCCTGTTCTTTTTTGTCTGCCACCGGTCTGTACTGCCCCGGCTGTGGCGGCACCCACGCTGTCTGTGCTCTGGCAGGCGGACACCTGTGGGAGAGTTTCCGCTATCATCCTTTTGTTCCCTGCACCGGTCTTTTATTTCTTGTTTTTGTTGTCTGGAACAGTCTGTGTACGGTAGTCAACAAAAAAACAGGCGGCAGGAAGCTTCCTTTTTTTCACTTCCATACCGCCTGGGTTTATATCGGTCTGGCCATTCTTCTGATCCAGTGGATCGTAAAAAATGTCCTTCTCTTTGTCTAGTTTATATAAGATGAGATATCCATCTTGAAAAACTGCTGTACCCACTCCGTTACCTGGGTCTTGTCAGTCTGATCAATGTTTTGCAGACTCTGAAAAGCGTCCATGTTCACATTCTGCCAGTTGATCATGCTGGCATACAGATACACCATAGCCACAGCGGCAATGATGCCAAGGATACACACTGCCATGCCGATCCCGCCCATGACCCGTACATGTTTCTGGCCTTTGATGAGGCAGATCAGACCAAAGATGGCTCCGATCAATGCCGGGATCGCGGAGAGTCCATACAGCATAAAACTAAGCAGCGACACACCGCCTAAAATCAGGGAAGTCAATGCCAGTCCAAAATGCTTGTTTGTTTCTTCTACCATTTTCCTTCCTCCTTATCCCAGTCTGCTGATGGCGTTCCATGCACCGGTCACTCCGTCCGATGCCGCACTTCCATGCATCACGATGTAGATGACCACAATGGACACGGCCAGTGCTACGCCTACGGATCCTACTACAATTCCGGCAATTCCCAGGTCTTTCTGTTTCGGGTTTTCGCCCCGGACGGTAAGGATTCCCAGCACAATGGCTGCAATGCCCAGTAACAGGGACACATACCAGATACAGCAGCAAACCACGGACAGGATGGAAAAGATCAGTGCTAAGATTGCCTTTACATTGGCACCATATTTTTGTTCCATCATCAATCCTCCACTTCTACTTTCCGGATCTCCTTGGTTCGGATTTCCTTACAGATATCATCAATAAACGCTTCCAGAGAACGCTGTCCTTCATCTCCTTTGAAACGGCTGCGAACAGATACAACGCCCTCTTCTTCTTCCTTCTGTCCCACTACCAGCATGTATGGGATCTTTTTCAGCCTTGCTTCACGGATCTTGTAGCCGATTTTCTCAGAACGGTTATCCAGACTGCAGTCAATGTCGTTGGCCTTCAACTGTTCTTCTACTTTCTTTGCATAATCAATGTATTTCTCTGAGATTGGAAGTACACGAACCTGCTCCGGTGCCAGCCAGGTTGGGAAGGCTCCGGCATATTTTTCGATAAGCCATGCCAGTGTTCTCTCGTAGCATCCTACGGATGTTCTGTGGATGATATATGGGCGTTTCTTCTCGCCTTTTTCGTCGATATAATACATATCAAACTGCTCTGCCAGAAGGGCATCCCACTGGATCGTGATCATAGTATCTTCTTTGCCGTATACATTTTTGGCATTGATGTCTACTTTTGGTCCGTAGAAAGCGGCTTCTCCTACATCTTCGCTGAACTCTATGTTCAGTTCCTGTAGCATCTGACGGATATGTCCTTCTGTCTCTTCCCAGACTTCTGCATCTCCAATGTATTTTTCTTTGTTTTCCGGATCCCATTTGGACAGATGATAGGTTACATCTTCTTCCAGTCCCAATACCTGGAGACAATACTGTGCCAGTGCGATACAGTCTTTAAATTCTTTGACCATCTGGTCCGGACGGACGATCAGGTGTCCCTCGGAAATCGTAAACTGGCGTACACGGGTCAATCCGTGCATCTCGCCGGAATCTTCGTTACGGAACAGAGTAGATGTCTCACCATAGCGGCATGGCAGATCACGGTAGGATTTCTGACTTGCCTTGTATACATAGTACTGGAATGGACAGGTCATTGGACGCAGGGCAAATACTTCTTTGTCTTTTTCCTCGTCTCCCAGTACAAACATACCTTCTTTGTAATGATCCCAGTGGCCGGAGATCTTGTACAGATCGGATTTGGCCATCAGCGGTGTCTTGGTTCTCATATAACCGCGGCGTGTTTCCTCGTCTTCGATCCATCTCTGCATCTTCTGAATCACTTTTACACCGTTTGGCATGATCAGTGGAAGTCCCTGGCCGATCACATCTACCGTTGTGAACAGTTCCAGTTCGCGGCCCAGTTTGTTATGGTCTCTCTTCTTGATCTCTTCCAGGTGCTCCAGATGTGCGTCCAGGTCTGCTTTCTTTGTGTAAGCAGTTCCGTAGATTCTGGTAAGCATCTTATTTTTCTCACTGCCTCTCCAGTACGCTCCGGAGGATGAGGTCAATTTCATAGCTTTCAGCGGTTTGGTTGTCATCAGGTGTGGGCCGGCACACAGGTCTACGAACTCGCCCATCTGATAGAAGGAAATTTCCTCTCCTTCTGGCAGATCTTCGATCAGTTCTACTTTGTACGGCTCGTCTTTTTCCTGCATCAGTTTGATCGCCTCTTCTCTTGGCAGAGTAAAACGCTCAATGGATGCTCCTTCTTTGACGATCTTTTTCATCTCTTTTTCCAATGCGTCCAGTGCGGCACGGTCCAGGGATTCCATATCAAAATCATAGTAAAATCCATCTTCAATGGATGGGCCGATGGTGCATTTTGCCTGAGGGTACAGTCTCTTGACTGCCTGAGCCAGTACATGGGATGCTGTGTGGCGGAAGGCTCTCTTTCCTTCTTCGCTGTCAAATGTCAGGATGTTCAGTTCATGTTCTCCGTCTACCACGGTTCTCAGATCCACTACTTTGCCATCCAGTTCTGCTGCACAGGCCACTCTTGCCAGACCTTCGCTGATATCTCTGGCAATGTCGATAACTGCCATGCTGTTTTCATACTCTTTGCTTGATCCATCTTTTAAAATTACTTTCATTACTGATTCCTCCTTGTCTTTTTCTTTTTTCACAATATAGAAAGAGCCCCGCCCCTTCTATCGTAACTATCTTTTGAAGGGACGAGACTCGTAAATTCAATCTCGCGGTTCCACCCTTTTTGGCACTTCTACTGCAAGTACCCGGCTTCATTGAGACGATAACGGTGTCGGCCGGATCGGATTGGGATCACTCGGAGCTGGTGTTGGGATGAAAGCTGTGAAAGCACTCTCAGCCTCTGTGCTTCTCTCTGGCGCATACTTTTCATCTTACTGTTCTCTTCGCTGTGTTGGGATTATATAATTGTAAATGCTGGTAACCGGAATCGAACCGGTACGGGTGTCACCACCCACAGGATTTTAAGTCCTGGGCGTCTGCCAGTTCCGCCACACCAGCATAGGTTTTTCAACCACTGAACATTATTATAGCAAAAGAATCTGAAAATTCAAGTTCTTTTATCAACAATTTTCTATATCGCTCCGAATGGCCTGCATTCTCAGATCCAGCTGGGCACTGATATCGGCACAATCCTTCAGTTCCTGACGCAGTGCCTGGTTGTCTTTCCCTTTTTTATAATAAATGCGGTGCTCCAGGCTGGCCCAGAAGTCCATAGCGATAGTACGAAACTGCACTTCTACTTTCATCAGTTTCTTCTGGTCATGAAGAAAGATCGGGGTCTCTACGATCAGGTGGAGGCTACGGTATCCATTTGGCTTTGGATTGGCGATGTAGTCTTTTTCCACCAAAAGCTCAATGTCATCCTGCTTTAACAGGCAGTCCCGCAGCAGATAGATGTCTTCCGGGAATGCACAGATTACCCGGACACCGGCAATGTCCATCAGCTTGTCCTCGATTTCTTCTGCCGAAAAAGGGATCTTCTTGCGCTGCAGTTTTCCCATGATACTCTCCGGCGACTTCAGTCTGGATTTAATGGTCTCAATGGGGTTGCGGTCATACCGCAGAGAAAATTCTTTGTTCAGCACATTGAATTTTGTCTCTACTTCCATGATCGCACACTCATAATAAGCCATCAGTTCCCGGAAGGCCTCTCCTTCTTCCAGAATCAGCCCCATGGTCTCATTCTGAAAAATGCTCTCCACAAAGGACTCATCCAACATAACGCCTTTTTTATCCTTGGTTTCTTCCAACTTTGTGCCCTCCTTGCTTTACAATGCCAAAATATACATATAATACAGTTTGGTTATGAACTTGCTGTCACGAAATGCCTTGTCACGGATGGCAAGGAACTCTTTCATAAACTGTTCCATCTCTTCTTTGCCGATATCATCCGGGCCAAATCTGGCATGGAATACCATCTCTACAAACAGCCGGATTTCTTCTGGCTCCATCGCCATGGCTTCTGCAATCTGCCGGGTATATTCTTCTACACTCTGACGACGGTAAATAACTTTACGGGCCAGTAAAAGCGGCACGATGTGATGGTACATCATGCGGATGCGCCTTCGTCCTTTCAAATCCCGCTCCCGTTTCTTAAACAGATACAAACGGATCCGTCGCTGTGCTTCCATGGCGGCTGCCACTAATACCAGAATCAATACCACCTGGAAGATAATAAACAACACAGTACTTCGTCTGGATGTATTACCAAGACCGCCTTCTTTGGATGTATCTTTTTGATCAATATCCTCAAAGATCATATCTTCTTCCGGCACTTCTGTAACAGCCGGTGTCGGTGTTGCTTCTTCTGGTTTTTGATCGTTTTTATTACTGTTGTCTGTCTTAACATCATCACTTTGGTTATCCTGGTTGTCAGTATTATCTGCATCGTCCTTTGACACATAGTCGTTTCCGTCTGTATCCAGGGAATCACCGTAACCAGGCGTCACCTCTACCGGGAGAAATCCATACTTGTCATCATAGACTTCAACCCAGGCATGGGCATCACTATCCAGAACATTCAGACTGCCGCCCGCCGTAATACGGTCCCGGTTTACCAGATCATCCTGCTTGATACATACACCTTCCACATATCTGGCAGGGACACCCAGGCTTCGAAGAAGCAGGGTCGCTGTCGTAGCATAGTAGGTACAGTAACCTTTCTTACTCTGGTTCATGAAATACTCTACTGTATCCATATCCGACGGTGTTTTGCCCGGATTCAGTGTATAGGAAGTCTGAGTCTGAAGATAATTACGGACCCATTCTACTTTATCACGATCCGATGTTTCCCCGGAAGTCAGGAATTTATATCCCTTTTCCTTCTTTGTTTCTTCTTTGAATTTATTGATCACCTCGGAGAGATTATCCGGCATCTGAAGGTAATACTTCTTGGTAAACTCGGTCATCTTATTGCGTTTGGCCTGAGTGTTGTACCAGAACTGGTTGGTAGCAAAGTTGTGGGATCCTGACCAATAATCCGATCTCAGATAAGTCAGATAGTACATATAATAATCTACTGTATACTCAATTCCCTTATCTTCTGCTGTCTGCCGGCCATTGGTCTCTGTCTTCAGTCCGTTTACCGGGATATAAGGAACAAGATAGTTGCCATAACCGGCCCCCAGATTGCTGATGGTCAGCTTGTCATGATTAAAAATGGAGGTTTCTCCACTGGTCTCACTGGTTCCTACTTCATTACGCATCTGTATCTGCCATTTATCCGGCGAAATTCCTTCCTGATCCATGGTCTCCAGTTCCTGGGAATATTCGCTGTCCTTGTTCAGAGAAGACCATTTGTTGTTCTGGTAAACATCTCCTACATATCCTTTAAAATACAGGTTGCTTTCTTTATTCATGGCACCTTTGAGCCGCAGGATCGTACTGCCGCTGTAAGTGATAGATCCTTTGTCTCCCAGTTTTCCGTAAGAAAGTGCATCTTCGTTAAAATTCGCCTTGAACCAGGTCATCACATCCTCGTTGCTCCATCTGGTCAGGGCAAGAGCCGAGTTTTTCACCTGAAGGATCCGGTCTTTGCCTCTCTCATACCGCTCCGGCGGCATATAAGCGTAGGCAATCAGTCCTTCTACCAGACACACTACCATAAGGACCAGTGACAGTTTCTGTCTCATCCGGCGGTCGGTTGCATCGGTCCGCAGATGTCTGGTGCCCACGATCGACACAGACACCACCAAATAGGTAAATACATTGGAAAAATATCCCATTTTCCCGATCAGTAACGGCATCAGCATAAAAGGAACGGTTACAATGATAAACACGACAGACCGGCGTTTGCGGTAAAAGAACGCACTTACCAGCGCCACCTGCAGCACTCCGACCAGGATCAGAACAAAGGTGGTACAAAACAAAACGCTTCCGGTCTCTTCCAGAGACGCATTGTAGTTCCAGAGCGTCAGCGTGGTTCCACTGTAGTTCATAAACTGCTTCAGGAAGCTGTTTACCATCGTCACCATTCCCTGCTGCAGGGCACTGCGAAACCGCAGCCAAAGTGCTATGTAGAACAATAGAATACCCAAAAGGCCATATAATTTTCCATTGCGAAATGTCTCAAGCACTGTGAACAGGCCATAAAACAATACGGCAGCAATCAGCATGATCAAAAAGAAAATTCCTCTGTTAAAGGTCAGTTCCAGGCTGGTCGCCATACACATCAGGGCTGAATACACACCAAGAAAAACCAGCATAACCTGGCTGATCTCCAATATGAAATTGATGAGTTTATTATTCCTGATCTTCAAATTCATCACCTCGTACCCGCAAATCCATTACTTCCAGGCGTTCCCGCACCAGTCCGGTATTTTCCAGATCTCCATGGTCGCATACTGTCAGATACATGGCATTCTCCAGCTGGGTTCCCTTCTCCCATGCCAGATAGCGGTCTATCAGTTCACTTTCATTGTGGGTCTTTTTGCATCGGAACAGTTCCTGGAACATCCAAAGCAGTTCCTCTTCCCGTTCCACTACTTCTTCATGGATCACATCCCTCTCTCTGTCATACCAGATAAATCCCATGGGAATGTGGTGTTCGATCATAAACATGGCAATGGAATAAATCCCCTGTACCAACAGGTTAGACCGGTCATGGGCCTCCTGCTTTTCTCCCTGTATACACAGGTCAATAAAGGCATACACGACTCTCGCCAGTGGCAGGCTTCCTTCTTTTACCATAAGGCTTCCTGTCTTGCCGCTGAGTTTCCAGTGGATCCGCTGGATCTTGTCTCCATCCACAAAATCTCTTACATCAAAAATTTCCGATGGATCGTCTCCTTTTTTGTACAGGGAAAAACGGTCACTGTCTTCCATGGTCCGGTTGTACCAGCGGTCCTGACTCAGATACATCTCCCGCATAGGCGGCAGGATCAGCACATCCTGTGTTTCATAATCTTTGCCTACGGTCCAGGCAAAAATGCTCAGATAATCGTATAATCTTACTTTCTTTACTTTCACTGCCAGATTGCCGCAGTTCATCGTAGGGATCGGAATTCTTCGGTCCCTCTTTTTTCCTGCGTCTACAGAAAAACGCACTTTCATCTTTCCTTTTTCCCCCGTAAAACGGTTTTCGTATACTACTTTGGCGATTCCTTTTGTAACTGGCAGAAAGGAGTTTTTATTTTCTACCGATATGGTAATGGCCGGTCTGGCCGGCTTGTCCATATCATCTTTTTCTGCCACCGGGTTTTTGGAGTCCACCTGCACTTTTACTCTGGTTCTCATAAAGATCAGAAAGATCAACATACTAATCGGGATCAGGATCAACAATCCCATTATGGCTACGGTTCCATATTCCAGATAGAACACAGAGATAAACAGTCCTATCAGAAACAGGAACACATACGCAAGTGTTCCTATGGTCATGGCGGTTCTCCTTTACAGTTTTGGTGTCGGTATCCGTTTTACGATTTCCTCTACTACATCCGCTTCTGTAACATGGCTCATTCTCGCTTTTCCATTTAACAAAAGACGGTGAGCAAGAACCGGTACCGATACCGCCTGCACATCTTCCGGCAATACATAATTTCTTCCCTGTACAAACGCTCTGGCACGGGACATATCCATATATGCCAGAGTTCCACGAGGGCTGACTCCCAGTGTGATCATAGAGTGGTTTCTGGTTCCATCTACGATCTGGGACAGATATTTAAGCACTTTATCATCTACATGGATCTGTTTTACTTCATCCTGCATTTTCAAAAGTTCCTGTTTGGTAATGATTTCTTCAATGAAATCCAGTGGGTTGATGTCCTGACGCTCTTTGATCAGGCGCATCTCTTCTTCCATGCTTGGGTAACCCATGGACAATTTTACCATGAAACGGTCCAGCTGGGATTCCGGCAGCATCTGGGTTCCGGCAGATCCTACCGGGTTCTGGGTTGCCACTACGATAAATGGGTTTGGCAGCTGTCTTGTGACACCGTCTACCGTTACCTGTCCCTCTTCCATTACCTCCAGAAGAGCAGACTGTGTCTTGGTAGATGTACGGTTGATCTCGTCTGCCAGCAGCAGGTTACAAAGAATAGCCCCCGGTTTGTACTGGAATTCACCGTCGGCACCGATCATATTAAATCCTACTACATCACTTGGCAGTACATCCGGTGTAAACTGCAGTCGTCTCTCTGTCAGTTCCATGGCACGGGAAAAAGCAACCGCCAGTGTTGTCTTTCCTACACCCGGTACATCCTCGATCAGAATATGTCCTTTGGCCAGAATGGCTGTCATAGCCATCTCGATGGTCTTGTCCTTTCCGCGGATTACCTTTCCTACTTCATCCAATATGATCCTTACTTTATCGTTCATTCTGAATATCCTCCTTAATTACAACGAAAACGCCTCGTTTCCGCGGCGTTTTCTATCTATCTCATCCGCAAATCCTATGATACTTTCATTTTAAATTTGCGAATCGCTCTCTCGTCCTCAGCATCAATTTTCTCCATGTGACCGCCCATGCCGCAGATCTTTTCTGCGAAATTCTCATATCCGCGTTCAATGTACTGGATCTGGTCTACATAGGTGTATCCCTCTGCTGCCAGACCGGCCATCACAAGTGCCGCTCCTGCACGCAGATCCGGCGCACTGACCGTAGCACCGGTAAAACCTTCCACGCCGGTAATAAATGCCGCATTGCCTTCTACAGCAATATTGGCTCCCATGCGTCGAAGTTCACTGACATACTTAAGTCTTGTTTCAAAAATAGTCTCTGTTACGATACTGGTTCCCTCTGACAGTGCCAGCAGTGTAGTCATCTGCGGCTGCATATCGGTAGGAAATCCAGGATATGGCATTGTCTTTACATTGGCATATGACAGGCGTTTGTCCGCCTTGACACGAACGCAGTCGTCAAACTCTTCCACTTCTGCGCCAATCTCTGTGAGTTTGGCTGTAATGGCTTCCAGATGCTTCGGAATCACATTCTTGATATATACATCTCCACGGGTTGCCGCTACCGCCAGCATATAAGTGCCTGCCTCAATCTGGTCCGGAATGATGGAATACTCACTTCCGTGAAGTTTCTCCACGCCACGGATACGGATAGCGTCTGTACCGGCACCCTTGATGTTGGCTCCCATACTATTGAGGAAACTGGCAACATCTACAATATGCGGCTCCTTGGCCGGATTTTCGATGATCGTTTTGCCCGGTGCCATGCAGGCAGCCATCATGATGTTGATGGTAGCTCCTACACTAGGGCAGTCCAGATAAATATGGTTTCCTGTCAGTTCTTCTGCTCTGGCGTCGATCTTGCCGTGATGGATCGTCACCTTGGCTCCCAGCTGCTCAAATCCCTTGATATGCTGGTCGATGGGACGACTTCCGATCTGGCATCCTCCCGGCAGTGCCACCATCGCCTTTTTATATTTCCCAAGAAGTGCCCCTACCAGATAGTAGGATCCACGGATTTTGCGGATCGCATCTTCTTCTACATTGACATCATTAATAAGCGCGCCATTGATACGGACCGTATGTGAATCCAGTCTCTCTACAATAGCCCCTATACTTTCGATTGCATCTAATAAAACCCGGACATCATCTACATCCGGCAGATTTTCAATTTTTACTGGCTCGTCAGCCATGATTGCCGCTACGATTATCCCCAGCGCAGCGTTCTTGGCACCACCGATGGTTACTTCCCCACGCAACGGTGTACCACCTTTAATAATATACTGTTTCATCTTGACCTCCAGTTGATAGAAACATATCTGATATACCACTCAAGTATAACACATTTTTATTGTTTGTAAAACGACATTTTCAATACTTTTACTAAAAAATCACTTGGTTTTTTTAACAGAATAACCAAATTTGCCGAGTTTTTCTCCCAGCACAAAGTATTCGCCGTGAGAATAGGCTACAAGGTCTGTCTCGTTTAGTTCAAATTTGCCTGTCTCGTTCATGTATTTTTCGCTTACCTGCACCGCCACAACCTCTGCTACAAACATGTGGTGGCTGCCCAGTTCCAGCACCTGTCTGACTTTACAGGCAATGTTTACCGGGCTTTCCTCTATCAACGGTGCATATTGCATCTTCTCCGCCGGTGCCGGTGTCAGATTCATTTCTTTGAATTTATTTACTTTTGCTCCGGTCTTAACTCCGCACCAGTCCGTTGCATACGCAAGGTCTTTGGTAGTAAGGTTGATGACAAATTCACCACTTTCCCGGATCATCCTGTAAGAATGACGCTCCGGCCGCACGGAAATAGACACCATGGCCGGGTCGGAGCAGATGGTTCCTGCCCAGGCGATAGTAATAATATTTTTGTTTCCTTCTTTATCCCCGCAGCTTACCATAACTGCCGGTACCGGGTACAGCATATTGCCCGGTTTCCAACTCTGTTTCTTCTCCATTTTATATCCTCACATCTACATTCTTACTTTGTAGTCGATCAACTCAGCCAGTTCCGGATAAATGGACAAAAAGCAATCCATCTCATCAAACGGTCCCGTAAGCATAATGACAATCTTTTCCTTATACTGCTTCATGCAGTGGATCAGATCGTATACCGATTTTTTGCTTAATTCTGGTGCATTGGTGATCAATGTACAGCATCCCACCAGTTTGTCTGTCTGGTCTGTGATCTCTAATGCATTGAGTTTGGATGCCGCTATGCGGTTAATACTGCCCGCTGAAAAATAACCTATTTTGTTCAGTTCTTTGGTAACACGCTTGGCTACTGCCAGTGTGATCCGGTCCTCGCCGCCGGCAAACACAAAATGCGCTCTATCCTGACAGCGTCCCAGACGCAGCATAGTTCCTTTCAAAGTACGGTATGAAATGCCGTGTTCTGATATATCTTCCAATTCTTCCGGCAGATCTTCTGCGATCGGTGCCGGCACCGGTTCCACGATGGTCTCTACCGACGCAGCCTTTTTCTCTTCCTGGACTTCTAACTGTACCGGCTGGCTGACAGCCTCTACTTCCAGCTGTTCCTGGCGTTCCTCTTTTACCTCCAGCTGGGCCACAGGTTTCAGCTTCTCCTCCTGCTGAGGTTTTTCTGCCGTTTCAGGCTCTTCCTGCTGCTCATCCGCCTGTTCTTCTTCTCTTTCGACCTCTTCTTCCTCTTCTTCAAAGAATTCCGGATCCAGTTCCAGACTCATATGAAAGAAGTTACGGATCCGGCTGAGGGCACCCGGTTTTTTGTCCTTATGCGGCTTCTCCTCCGCCTCTTCCGGTACCGTTTCTTCCGGCCCCGGTTCTTCGATCAACTCTCGGGCAGGCTCCGGTTCTTTACCGAATTTCTCTGTTTTTTCTATGATGCCTTCTTCTATATCTTCTAAATGATCTGCAGGCTCCGGAATCTCCGAAACTTCTGCATTATGGATATCCTCTGCACTTTCAGCAGGCTCCCTTTTGGCATCCTCCGTATTATCCGGTGCTTCTGGTTCTTCTTCCCCGTCTTCGAGTTCCTCGAATTCTTCGTCCTCGTCTATGTCCTCTTCTTCGTCCTCATCCCAGTTCACTTCCCGGACACGGACAGGCTCGGATGCATAAGGAATCATATCTACCTTCTCCGGCTCTTCCGGTTCCGGTATCTCTTCATCTTTTGGCGGCTGCCAGTCTGGCTGCAGGCAACGGTTCAGAAGTTCTCTGGCCTTGTCTACAATCCTTCCCTCTCCAAACCAGAGGATCAAATCCTGGCACTCGGCAATACACTCCTGCTGTCTGCCTTCCTGCTCATACAATCTGGCAAGTTGATAACCCCATTCTTCTGTATATTCTTCCTTTTTCAGTTCCTGCAGGATATCGATCAGTACCTTGCGGGACGCACCTTCTGCCTTGGCTAGCATATACCTCAGTTCGTAGGTATCCAGTGTCACATCCCCTGCCATCTCATAGGTCAGGAAAAGTTCTCTGGCCTCTTCCATATCGCCCATGCGCAGAACCAGACGCAGAAGCCGGTTCAGAACATAGCGGGAATGATTTCTTTTATATAAAATATAATATATGTCTTTTTTCTTATCTATACGCTCTGCTTTTTCATACAGATCTGCAAACAAATTCAGATCAGCCGTGGACTCCACCGCCTCCAGATCCATCTCATCCAGAATCTGTAAGGCTTCTATATACTGATTGTCATCAATCAAGTCTCTTACCAAAGCACCTTTTCGTGCCATTTCCTGCCGCTTGCCCATGTACATCGACCCCTTGTAAATAAAAACAGTATCGTTTGTTTCCTCTTAATCAAAAAAAATCCCCTGCACCCATATGTCAGGAGACCAGGTAAATCCTGCTTATATATAAATCCGTACGCCCTATGTCGAATGATGGTCTAAAGCCGTTACCGAAGCAGTTGACTCCGTTCAGGCTTCCTCGCGTCACACAGAAAGTTTTGCTTAGTGCTGCTTCATTCCTGACCTGACACGGTTCGCAAGTTCCTGTTGCACAAGACCCAAACTTCAACGCCACTTACTCCGGGCAGCGCTTTGTTCCAAAACCCTCGATAGGGCAACACTCCTGCTATAGCGGATTGCAGGTACAGGGCACCGCTAACTCCCCAGCTGTACGGAAATTTGACATTATCTATTAGAGTATACCTATTTTGCGTGGAATTGTCAACCTCTGGTTTGTGCCAAATATTGGGAGTTTTTTTATTTCTTCCGTAATGGATCCGAAAAGTTTGTGTTCCGTGAGCGCTTTCGCTACGACAAAGGCGCAGAAGTATCGGCATGCAAAAGACGCATGCCAGATACTTGCGTCTTTGTACTCACTTCACACAAATCTTTTCGGATCCATTACTGGTAGGATACAAGATTACTTCCCAATATCGGGCACAACATCCGGCTCACCGGAAGAAAGGAGAGTTTTCTATGTTCCTGGGGGAAAGCGGACTGGCCGTGGGTTATAATGGCGTCGGCATGAGGACCGTCGGGGGACCGGAACCCGGTCCCCCGACTCCCATGCCGCTACGGCATTATCGTAGCGCAAGCGCCCACCGGCCAGGGCCTTTCCCCCAGGAACATTACTCACTCCCCTTTCTTCCGCAGCCGTAGCTCCTTAAAGAACCCTTTCATCAGCTGGCTGCATTCTTCTCCCCGGACGCCGGTGACAACTTCTGCCCGGTGGTTGAACCTGTCTTGCTGCAGCAGATTCAGCACCGATCCGGCGCACCCGGCTTTCGGGTTCATGCTGCCGATCACTACCCGGGGGATCCTGGCCTGTACAATAGCCCCGGCACACATAGGGCATGGCTCCAGGGTCACATACATAGTACAGTCCTCCAACCGCCAGTCTCCCAGTTCTTTACTGGCCTTATTGATGGCCAGTATCTCCGCATGGGCCAATGTATTTTTCTTCCAGTTTCTTTTATTATATCCTCTGGCAATGATTTTATCCTGATACACGATCACACAGCCGATAGGCGTCTCTTCCCTTCGATACGCCCGTTTTGCCTGCTTGATCGCCTCTCCCATATAAATCTCATCCTGTGTCATAACTTTCCTCCTGTCACATCTGCAATGATTTCCATGGCTGCTGCCGCTTTTTCAACATCCAGATTGGAATAATTGATAATAAAAAAGTGCTCTTCACCTTGTTTCTTTGTATAATACTCGGACAGCGCATGCACCCGCACCCCCTGCTCTGCCAGTTTTTTTACTACTTCCCGGTCCGTCAGATCCGTCTTCAGATGAAGCAGAAAATGCAGCCCGGAATCATTTTCCCGGATCTCGCAAGGAAGCCCCGGCGCCCCCTTCTCCAGCACTTCCTTGATCTTCTGCCGCTGTCTGGCATAATACAGCCGCATCCGGTTGATATGTTTTTCAAAATACCCCTGTTTGATAAACGCCGCCAGGGTGTACTGCTCAAAGTTGGACACCGTACAGGAATAAAAACTAAGTTCCTCGTAGAAGCGGTTAGCCAGATGCACCGGCAGCACCATATAACTAATCCGGATGGTAGGGGTCAGAGACTTGGAAAAAGTATTCATATAGATTACTTTTTCGCAGGCATCAATGCTAAACAGCGTAGGAACCGGGCGGCCTCCCAGCCGGAACTCACTATCGTAATCGTCCTCAATCAGGTATCTGCCCTCTTTCTCATTGGCCCACGCCAGCACCTCATAACGGCGGCTGGCCGGCATAGTGATACCGGTTGGAAAATGATGGTTGGGACTGATGTGGGCAATATCCGCACCGGACCGCTTCAAAGAATCCACGGTAATGCCCTGGTCATCCAGCCGCCCATACCGGCAGGTAACACCGCACCGCTTGTACACCTGGGCGATTTTTTTATACCCCGGATCCTCCAGACAATAAGTGGATCTGGGAGCCAAAAGCTGGACCAGCAGACTATACAAATACTCCGTTCCCGCACCCACCACGATCTGATCCGGATCCACCAGCATGGCACGGTAAGACTTCAAATGCTCTGCAACCGCCTCCCGCAAAGCCCTCGCCCCCCCAGCCGGGGAAGGTTCCATCAACTCACTTTTATGATCCGACATGATCTCTCTGCCGATCTTCGCCCACACGGTAAATGGAAACCGCTCCGGTGACATACGGTTATCCGACAGGTCAACGGCGTACTCCACTTTCTTTTCCTGCCTCTGTATATTGAGAGACAGGTTCGTCTCTTTGGGAACCTGCCTCATTCCCCGGATCTTCGCCACATAATATCCCTTCTTCGGCACAGTATAAATATACCCTTCACTGATCAACTGGTCATATGCATTCTGAATCGTAATGGTACTAATACCATGATTCCTGGCAAAAGTTCTCTTGGAGGGAAGTTTGTCACCCGCCTGCAGTCCTCCTGTCATAATATCGTCCTTCAGGCATTTGTAAATGTATTGATATAAAGGCCCTGTGGCCTGTTCCAGATCATATGTGAGCATGATGGTTTTTCCTTTCTGTCTGGCATGAAAAAAACTTCTGTTTTGATTATTTCTTTAACACCAGTTTTATCGTACTATAAATACCATCAAAACGCAAGGAGGCAATCACAAATGAGCGAAATACAATCTCAATATGAATTAAATAAAGGACTGGCACAGATGCTGAAGGGCGGTGTCATTATGGATGTAACCACACCGGAACAGGCACGCATCGCAGAGGCGGCCGGTGCCTGCGCTGTCATGGCACTGGAGCGGATCCCGGCGGATATCCGTGCAGCCGGCGGCGTATCCCGCATGAGCGATCCCAAGATGATCCAGGGAATCCAGGAGGCTGTCAGCATCCCGGTTATGGCAAAATGCCGTATCGGACATTTTGTAGAGGCACAGATTCTGGAAGCTATTGAAATTGACTACATTGACGAATCCGAAGTTCTCTCTCCGGCCGATGATGTGTACCACATCGACAAAAAGCAGTTCCGTGTACCGTTTGTCTGCGGTGCCAGAGACCTGGGAGAAGCACTGCGGCGCATCCGGGAAGGTGCCTCTATGATCCGTACCAAAGGGGAGCCGGGAACCGGTGATGTTGTCCAGGCTGTCCGCCATATGCGCAAAATGAACGCCCAGATCCGGGAGATCACCTCTCTCCGGGAAGATGAATTATTTGAAAAAGCAAAAGAACTTCAGGTTCCTTATGAACTGGTTCTTTCTGTCTACAAAGAAGGCCGTCTGCCGGTGGTCAACTTTGCTGCCGGCGGTGTAGCCACACCAGCCGATGCCGCCCTGATGATGCAGTTAGGTGCAGAAGGTGTCTTCGTCGGATCCGGCATTTTCAAATCCGGCAATCCGGAGAAGCGGGCTTCTGCCATCGTGCAGGCAGTAACCAACTATACCGATGCGTCTCTCATCGCAGACCTTTCCAAAGATCTGGGGGAGGCTATGGTAGGTATCAATGAATCCGAGATCAAACTGATCATGGAAGAACGGGGGATCTGATCCATATGGCAAAAGTAGGAATACTGGCCCTCCAGGGCGCCTTTATCGAGCATAAAAAAATACTGGAAAGTCTGGGTGCGGAATGTGTTGAGATCCGCCAGAAAAAAGATCTGAAAGACCTTGCCGGCATCGTTCTGCCCGGCGGGGAAAGTACCGTCCAGGGACAACTTCTCCACAAACTGGATCTTTTTACACCGGTTCAGGAAAAAATCCTCTCCGGCCTGCCTGTCCTTGCCACCTGCGCCGGACTGATCCTGCTGGCCCAGTCCATTGAGGGAAGCAGCGAGAAACATCTGTGTACACTGCCTGTTACCGTGCGTCGAAATGCGTACGGACGGCAGCTTGGCAGTTTTGCCGGGGCTTATCCTATGAAAGGTTACGGTCAGTTCCCTATGGTCTTTATTCGTGCGCCTTATATTGCCGAGACCTCTCCCCAGGTGGATGTGCTGGCTTCCGTAGACGACCACCCGGTGGCAGTCAGATATGAAAACCAGATCGGTCTGTCCTTTCACCCGGAACTTTCTCCGGATACAAGGATCCATGAAACATTTTTGCAGTTGTGCGAAGCGTAACCTACGGCAAAATTTTCGGCAAACATTTATCCCGGAAACCTTGACACCCCTTGCATTTCCTCGTAAAATGTATTTTATATATTAGAAAGGGGTCAAGACCCCAATTGGAGGAAATATGGATAAGATAATTTTAACAGGGGATCGTCCTACAGGAAGATTGCATGTAGGACATTATGTAGGATCTTTGAAACGAAGAGTGGAATTACAAAATTCCGGTGAATTCGATAAAATTTACATTATGATCGCAGATGCCCAGGCACTGACAGACAACGCAGACAATCCAGAGAAAGTCCGCAGCAACATTTCAGAAGTAGCACTGGATTACATTTCCTGTGGACTGGATCCGGAAAAGTCAAATCTTTTCGTTCAGTCTTATGTATCTGAACTGACTGAACTGACTTTTTACTACAGCAACCTGGTAACCGTTTCCCGCTTGCAGCGTAACCCTACGGTAAAAAGTGAGATTCAGATGCGCGGCTTCAAGTCCAGCATCCCGGTCGGTTTCTTTACATATCCGATCAGTCAGGCTGCCGATATCACAGCTTTTAAAGCGAACATCGTACCGGTGGGCGAAGACCAGCTTCCTATGATCGAGCAGGCCAGAGAGATCGTCCGCAGTTTTAACGGCACTTATGATGAAGTTCTGGTGGAGCCAAAAGCCCTGCTGCCTGAGAATCAGGCATGTATGCGTCTCCCGGGTACAGATGGCAAGGCCAAGATGAGTAAATCTCTGGGCAACTGCATTTACCTGGCAGATGAACCGGAAGTGATCCGCAAGAAAGTCATGAGTATGTACACAGATCCGGACCATATCCGCATTGAGGATCCGGGCAAACTGGATGGCAACTGCGTATTTATCTATCTGGATGCCTTCTGCAATGATGACTATTTTGCAGAATACCTTCCTGAATATCAGAATCTTCAGGAATTGAAAGACCACTACACCCGTGGCGGTCTGGGGGATGTAAAAGTAAAGAAATTCCTTTACAGTGTATTGATGGAGAATCTTTCCCCGATCCAGGCAAGAAGAAAAGAACTGGAAAAAGACATTCCGGCGATCATGGAAATTCTGCATCAGGGAAGCATCCGTGCCAAGGAAGTAGCCGCTCAGACATTGGCTGAAGTAAAACACGCTATGCAGATTGACTATTTTGAATAATAGAAGTGAAATTGCAAAGAGCAGAGACACCAGACTTTGGTGCTTTGCTCTTTTTGATTTTTATCCGGGCTAAAATCCGCCATTCTGATAAGCTCTCGCAATCACATAGGACGGTTCATAAAATGCACTGCAATTATAATTGTCAATCACATCACAAATTTCATCGTTATACACCCTCATAATTCCATCCACATAATCTTCCTTGGAATCCATGGTATCTCGGATCAAACGCTGGTATACAGCCCCCATATCAAGCGGCGATGGAATAATCTCCGCCAATTCTCTATCAACCGCCGTTATGTCGTAATTTCCATCTTTTAAAGAATAATCCTCTATCCAATCGTGTTCCACTTTTAATGGATTTTCACAATGCAATGCACTGGCACAACTAAGCAGATGGTAAAAACCATCACGGCCAATTGTATTGACAACATACTTATTTTTCTGCTTAATATGCCTTGCTACACGCTCTATCATATAACATACGAAATAAAGATCGTCTTCTGTTATATCTTCGTCCGGGAAATACTTATTTTTCATATTTTCTCGCTTCCTTTTCTATTGCTACAATTTTTACCTTCTTACTCAAGCCGCTTTTTCGCAGCATTTTTGTATACTTCTTTTTCTTACTCTTCGGCACTTTGACCACAACCTTTGATGACAAACCCGAAAAAGAATTTTTCTGTATACTCTTTACCTTTTTAGAATGAATCTTAATCACTCGAAGATTTTTGGTGGGGTATCCGATACCTTTTATGTATTGAAAGACCTTTCTTCCTGCATCACCATTTTTTATTGTAGTTACATTTTCAGGCAGGACAATCTTTTTTAATCCAGAGCCAGCAAACGCTGACATACTCACTGTCTTAACACTTTCTGGAATGGTTAGTTTTTTGAGATTTTTACAATTATAGAAATCATATTTCTTTATTTCCTTGATTTTGGGGGGCAGCACAACTTTTGTTATAGAATAACATCCACTCAAAATAGAACTTTCCATTGCACTCGTTGTACCTGGAAAAATCATCTCAGAAACATTCTCACAAAACGCAAAACTTCCCACTTGTTTCACCTTTGGTGGTAATATAATTGATTTCAATTTCTCGCAACCTGCAAACGCACCATTACCTATCTTAGCAACACCGTCAGGAATTTTAATCGTCCGCAAAGATTGGTTATTTTCAAAAGCATCTTCTCCAATAACCTTTACACTGTCTGGTAATACTACAGTTTTAGCATTGACAAAATCTGCAAATGCATTCCTTCCTATACCTGTTATCCCTTCTTCAATCACTATATGTTCCGTTTTGTTGCTCCACCTGTACCAATATGGTTCTCTGTCATGTCCATTTAGGGTAAAATCTGAAATAGCTTTGTCCCCTGTGAAAACAATCGTTTTGGTACTGGTATTGTAAGTCCACTTATTTCCGTTGTCATCCGTTCCGCTGGTGACACTCTTCGCCTGGATCTGTACAGGCATAAGACATAAGCATAAGATCAAGATAACCGCTACTGCTTTTTCCATCTTCACTCTCTTATCCAACACATTCTTTTTTCAAGCCAAAGGAAACACGGACTTCCGTGCCATAATCCTTTCTGCTCTTCACTTCCATATGTCCCTCCATTGCTTCTACAATACCCTGGGCCACAGCCAGGCCAATTCCGATACCGGTACCATCACCATCGTATGGCTGAGTCCCTTCTTTGCTGTATGGCTGCAGTGCCTGTTCGATTTTCTCTATACCGGGGCCGTTGTCTTTCACGATAAATTCAAAATCATCGCCTTTCTGGGACACCGCCACATACACACCGCCGCCCGGCTTATTAAACTTAATCGCATTTTCAATCAGGTTAAACAAAAGCTGTTCAATCCTCTGCTTGTCCCCATAATAAACCCCGTTTAAGTTTCCTACCCACATGTAGGAAATTCGTTTTCCTTTACTGCATTGTCTGAAAAAGGCATCACAATCCCGTGCCAGTTCCTGTACATCAAAATTCTTTTCTTCCAATTTTAGTTCTCCCTGCTGAATCATATTTACATCTTCCATATCCCTAGCTACTTCTGTCAGATAATCTGCCAGTCCCTGAATCTGGTTCAGAAAATAGGTCACCTTCTTATCATCCCTTTTGAGAAGTGCTGCGCCTGCCTGCTGGGTCGCTCCCCCGATCTCCCTTGCCGGCACCTGAAGATTCTTCGACATCCGCATTAATATATTGTTACGGACCTGTACAGCCATTTCTTTCTGTTTCCTCTCGGACTGAACCGCCTGCTGGTAACTCTTTTCCAGATATTGCTCCTTGCTGATATCCTTTACATACAGGATCACTTCATCCGACTGGACACTTCGTCTGCGAAACTCTGTCTCTACCCACAGATACCGCCGCTGCTGCAGATCCCAGCGCAGATAACGCATCTTCATACTCTCATCATCACCCTGAAGATACTCTCTCAGAGTGGCCAGAGAAAATCTCTCCAGAAAATGCGTACGAAAATCCGGATGAATCAGATCTGCTGCTACCTTTTTCTTCCATTCTTCGTAATTCAGTGAGCCGTCCCGGTGCTGTTTTATGCCAATGTGCTCCAACTCCTGGGGATCTGTTTTGATATAACGACAGCTGCCTGACCTCAAGTTCATAAATGCTATCTTGCAATAGGTCTCACCCATAACATTGACAGCTTCCCAATATGCGTTTCTCTCCCTCAGAACTTTCACGCCAAATTTTCTTAAAATCATGCTTTTGTCTCCTCCTTTCTTCATTTTTCCACTCCGTTTTTTACATTATATCACATTTAATTCAAAATGTATAAAATTTTTTAATTTATTTTTAATTATTTTTTAGTGCATAATTTTCATTGGCAAAAATAAGTAATTAAAAAGGGAAGAAGGAAATTCCCCCTTCCCAATCATACAGTTTTTCTTTATTATGTTAGTTGCGAAAAAAACAGATAAAGGAGGCTGTATGATGAAATCCATATGCAGACATAATTAGAGGTCATGTATCGTTATTAGATGCAGCAACAAGCGCATCCAGGAAAATATTCCAAGACGCGTTTATAAGATGATAAAGGAAAACTGAGTTTGGCCGACTTTGTTTGTGTCAAGTAATCCTTCCAATCTTTTCAGTCTTCCAGTGTTTCATGGGAAAAAGTGCCAACGATTACTTGAAACAAACTTATTCTTTTTTATTCTTGATTTTTTACCGCCAGCGTTATATAATAGATGTGTTGTTCGGCGTGTGGCTCAGTTTGGTAGAGCGCTTCGTTCGGGACGAAGAGGCCGTGGGTTCGAATCCCGTCACGCCGACTTTTGTTTATTAATGTCATAAAAAGAAGATCCCTCTTAAGCGAAGGATCTTCTTTTTATTTTCCTATATTGTCATTTCTTACTCTGCGATATAATCGTATTCCAGTACAACAGCCGCCAGTGGTGGCACTTTCATACAGATCTCATAATGAGCCGGCGCCTTTCCCTTCTTCGGAACCAGCACCGCCTTCATCGCTTTTTTATTACAGTATCCCTGTCCGCCAAAGCGTTCTTCGTCCGAATTAAGGATTTCCCGGAAGGTTCCCTTACACGGCACCTTAACATGATATTCATCCTGCTCAACCGGTGTAAAGTTTGTCACGATCATCAACTGCTTTTTCGCTGTACGGCCTCGTCTTACAAATGCCACGGTACTGGTCTCCGGATGGTCACAGTCCATCCACTCAAATCCCATCACATCAAAATCATTGTAATACAGGGCATCGTATTTTTTATACAGACGGTTCCACTCACGGATGTAGTCCTGCATCTGACGGTGGCGCACATCCTCATCCAGCAAAAACCAATCCAGGCTGCGGTACTCTGCCCATTCCCGCTTCTGGGCAAATTCCTGTCCCATGAACAAAAGTTTTTTGCCCGGATGGCCATAGAAGAATCCATAGGCAGCTCTCAACGTCGCATATTTATCTCCTTCCAGCCCCGGCATCTTATTCAGAAGGGAACACTTGCCATGAACCACCTCATCATGTGAAAGAACCAGCACATATTTTTCACTGAGATAATAGTCAATGCTGAAGCAGAGCTGTCCATGATGGAACTGCTTGAAGTACGGATCCAGTTTCATGTACTCCAAAAAGTCGTTCATCCAGCCCATGTTCCACTTGTAGGAAAAACCAAGCCCCTTGTCTTTCACCGGTGCTGTTACCCCCGGCCAGGCGGTAGACTCTTCCGCAATGATATAGGCTCCCGGGTGTTCCTTGTTCATAACTTCGTTTAACTGGCGGCAGAACGCTACCGCTTCGTAATGCTCATTTCCACCGTCTTTGTTGGGAAGCCATTCACCATCCTGCTTGCCATAATCCAGATACAGCATAGACGCCACTGCATCTACCCGGAGTCCGTCAATATGGAATTTTTCCACCCAGAACAATGCGTTAGCGATCAAAAAGTTCACTACTTCTTTTCGGCCATAATCAAAGATATAGGTACCCCAGTCCGGATGCTCTCCCCTGCGGCTGTCAGCATACTCATACAGCGGCAGTCCGTCAAAACGCCCCAGACAATGCTCGTCCTTCGGAAAATGTGCCGGTACCCAGTCCAGGATTACCTGGATCCCTCTTTTATGCAGTTCATCCACAAAATACATAAAGTCTTTTGGCGTACCATAACGGCTGGTAGGTGCATAGTAGCATCCCACCTGGTATCCCCAGGAACCATCAAAAGGATACTCTGCGATTCCCATCAGTTCCACATGGGTATACCCCATATCCACTACATAATCTCCCAGCATAGATGCCAGTTCCCTGTAGCTGTAATTGCCATTATCGTCATCTTCAATGCGCTTTTTCCAGGAGGCCAGATGCACTTCATAGATGTTCATCGGCATGCGGTCCCGCTCTTCCGGCCTGACGCTGTTTCTTTTCTTCATAAAGGCACTGTCCTGCCATTTGTATCCGCGCAGATCTGTGATCCGGGAAGCATTGCCCGGACGCACTTCCGCATAATTGCCATACGGATCCGTCTTCATAACCTTACTGCCGTCTCTGGCCGTGATCTCATACTTATAAACGGCCCCTTCCCAGGCTCCCGGTACAAACAGTTCAAAAATACCGCTTTCTCCGTGAAGCATCATCTTGTGCAGGCGGGCATCCCACATATTGAAATCCCCCACTACACTGACACTGCGGGCATCCGGTGCCCACACGGCAAAACGGGTTCCCTCCACGCCGGATACTTTCTCCCGGTGTGCGCCTAACTTTTCATATATTTTATAATTTCTGCCTTCTCCAAAAATATAACAGTCAAACTCTGTGATCGTTCTTGGGAAAGCGTAAGGATCTTCTATATCAATGATATCATCCTCGCCATATTTAACGCGGAATGCATATTTTGTAAGGCGTCTGGCTTTCTTCTCAATCACATAACCAAACATCCCCTCCAGTTCCATAGGCTCCATTTCCCCTACAACTTCGCCTTTTCCGTCCAAAAGCCACACATTCCACGCACAGGGACGGTATGCGGTAAAAATCTGTACTCCCGGTTCTTTATAAATATGGCTTCCGAGCAGATCCTGTGGTGCATTGATGATGCCTTCTTCCAGTTCTTTGGTCAACTCTTTGCCAACCCACTGCTCCAAATACTGATTCATATGTCCTCCCTTCTGAAGTGCCTTGATAAAAATGGGAAAATACGCCTCCCGGCGCATTTCCCCTGGGCACATCCATTTTATTTCTCCGGCTTCTACATCTCAGCCAGCATCTTCTGTACTACTTCAGCCAGTTCTTCTGATTTTGCATCTGCGTCTTCCAGACTGCTTCCCACAACACCAAAGTAGATCTTGATCTTAGGCTCTGTACCGGATGGTCTTACACACAGCCAGGCATCCTCTGTCAATTCAAAGTACAATACATTTGACTTCGGTATTCCCGTCGTAGTAGTTTCTCCGGTTTTTACATCCCGGATCACATCCTGATCATAATCTCTTGTGCGAAGAACATCATATTTGCCAAACTTCATCGGAGGATTTTTGCGGAGTGTATCCATGATGGATTTGATCTTCTCCAGACCTTCAATTCCCTTGTGGGTAATGGCGATCACATTATCTTTATAATAGCCGTAACGTTCATACATCTCAAGCATAGCATCCCAGATGGTCATACCACGGAGTTTGTAATATGCTGCTGCCTCGCACAGTGCCATAGACGCTACGATGGCATCCTTATCCCTTGCATGGGTACCGATCAGGCATCCGTAACTTTCCTCAAAGCCGAAGAGATACTGTCCTTTTCCACTGGTCTCCATACGGAGGATCTCACGGCCGATCCACTTAAATCCGGTAAGACATTCTGTCACTTTGATTCCATAGTATTTTGCCATGGCATCTACCAGGTTGGTAGTTACGATGGTCTTGATCAACTCGCCGTCTTCCGGCAGGCTTCCTTCCAGTGCCTTTTTCTGACCAATCTCATACTCTGCCAGAAAACTTCCGGACATATTACCGGTAAGGCAGATATACTCTCCTGATTTCGTATCTTTTACATATACGCCCAGACGGTCTGCATCCGGGTCTGTAGCCAGTACCAGATCTGCATCCTTTTCTTTCGCCAGTTTTAACGCCAGTTCAAAGGCCTCTGCTGCCTCCGGATTTGGATAGCTGACAGTTGGGAACTCTCCGTCCGGCAGTTCCTGTTCCGGTACAACAAACACATTTTCAAATCCCAGTTCTTTCAAGATACGGCGAACCGGAATATTTCCTGTTCCATGCAATGGTGTGTAAACGATCCTCAGATCTTTGGACGCTTTTTTGATGCAGTTTGGATGAAGAACATTTTTCTTCAGTTCTTCCATATAGCGGTCATCTACAGCCTGTCCGATCTGCTGATACAATCCGGCCCGGATAGCAGCTTCTTTGTCCATAGTCTTCACTGTGGCATAGTCTGTCACTGCCTTAACCTCATCCATAATGCCGGTGTCGTGAGGTGGTGTGATCTGCGCGCCATCTTCCCAATATACTTTGTATCCATTGTACTCCGGTGGATTGTGGCTGGCTGTAATGTTGATACCGGAAATACATCCCAGTTCTCTCACTGCAAAGGAAAGTTCCGGTGTCGGTCTCAAGGATTCAAATACATACGCTTTGATTCCGTTGGCTGCCAGACAGCAGGCTGCCTCATCTGCAAATTCCGGTGACATGCGTCGGGAATCAAAGGCGATAGCCACGCCTTTTTCCTGGCCTTTCTGGCTGATAATATAGTTTGCCAGTCCCTGTGTCGCCTTACGCACCGTATATATATTCATGCGGTTTGTACCAGCTCCGATAATTCCCCTCAAACCAGCTGTACCAAACTCCAGATCTGCATAAAAACGCTCTTTGATTTCTTTGTCATCCCCTGCAATCGCCTTCAATTCATCCTTTGTGGCCTCGTCAAAATAAGGATTTGCAAGCCATGCTTCGTAAGTCTCTTTATAACCCATAATATCCTCCTTGTCTGCTGCTTTTTCAGCATGAAATTCTTTTTATATAAAACGGCTTGTACTGCTGTGCCGTTTGTCAACCCTGACTGGATGCCGCCTCCAGGTCCGGAAAACTCCAGCTTACATCCTGGGCATCATCCGTAATGGTAACGCTGTAACTCTTGGTCGTACATCCTTCTTTGGTAAGGGTTAATGTCACACTGCCGATCACTTTCGTGAAACTGCAAGGTGCCACTCCTTTGTAAGTGCCGTTGATATAAACGGCGGCTCCTGCCGGAGCACTGACTGTGATCTTGTGGTCGGTATCTGTCTTTTCCTGTTCCGACTGGCTGCTACTGCTGTCTGAATCAGAGGAAACAGAAGAATCCGTAGAACTGCCGTCTGAAGAGTCCACCTGTGCTTCCTGTTCAGCCAGATTGATCCGGATGGTAGGTCCGGCGTCTTTGATGGTTACTACGCCGCTGTAATCGTTGTATCCTTCCAGCACAACCTTAATAGAATGATTGCCGTACTTTAACGGCACTTTCTTGCTGTAATCGGTCAGACTGCCGTTCACATACAACTCTGCCCCCTGAGGCTGTATCTCAAAAGTAACTCTGGCCGTATCCGGCATCTGGGACTGATATTTCTTCATATCTACTTTGGTAACCTGTCCACGCTTAACCTGAACCTCTACCTCTCCGGTAAGGTCACCATTGACCATAGACATCTTCTGCTGTCCCTCCGGCACCATCAGAAGCATCTCTTTGGAAACCGGTACAATGGCCTCTCCCTCTACCGTCAGTGTGCCTCCCAGGAAATCTTTGTACCCGGTAGGCTTGATATATCCGTGTCCCTTCGTCACAACAAGGGAATAAGCCAGTCCCTTTACCCCGCGGAAAGTGACCTGATCACTGTCAAGGATCTCCAGCGGCTCGATGGATTCTCCATCTGACAGCACAACCAGATTATCCGTATACGCATATGTGGTATCCCCGTTTACCGTGATCTGCTTCTTTTCAGCATCCACCGTCACAGACGCCTCCTGCAGCTGCTGTATATCTGACGCCTCCTGCATTCTGGTCAGCATCTGGCTGCCGGATCCTGTCACATACCGGTACACCTGTCCCGGCTCTACCTGGGACATAGACTTGTCCACGGAATTCTGGGATAAAATCTCCGTCCCCCCGCTATATTGATATTCTTCTACTGTATTAAACGAAACATTGTAAAAAGTGATCTTCTGAGCCGCTGTGTCAATCTTCTTGACCACTCCGGTGGTTCCCGTCTCCTGAGCCGGCGTCTCTGCTGCCGGCGATGTCGCTGTAGAAACCGGCGTCCCTTTCGCCGCTCCGCAACCGGTAAGACAAAGAAAAACTACGGTCAGACACCCCAAATATTTCAGGAATCTCATGGTATCTTCCTCCTTGGGATTATTACTGATATTATAGCATATTATAGGGGTGCTGACTAGTTGATTCTTGAAGAAATCAGAGGAAGTTTTTCAAATACTTCATCTTCATCTGCTCTCTCTGTTTTACGCCGTTTAGCTTCTCCATGCTCTTTTGGGAGATCCAGGATTTCTTGCCATTCATATATTGATTCAGGAGTTTTCTGTATTTCATGGGATATGCCAGTAAAATCCCCACAAACTCCCGCTGTTCCTGACTGAGCGGCTGCTCTTTTTCATACCCCAGCAGGATCTCTCTTCCTTTGCCCGGATCCCAGTTATTTTTTTCCATAACTTTCCGGACAAAATATGCCAGATCTGTCAGCTGCATCCCCGGTGTCACCCGCTCAAAACCGCTGGTAAACACCCTTGCTCCATGAAAGATCAGGTTGTGGTAGTTATATTCTCCGTGACACAAAAAACTTTCCTCTGCGTTTTTTTGATAATAAGGACACGCCTCCAGCCGCTGCGTCACATCCCACGCCTGTTTGTAAAAAGGATGAAAGCTCTCCATCATTCCATACTCAAAGGGACTTTTTCTCTTTTTTCCTTTCATGTAGGAAAAAACTCTCTTCATTTCCCGGTTGTACCGTTCCATCTGCTGCAAAAGGGTCTGTGCCGGTTTATGTTCACAAGGGTACTGCTTCAGCAGGCTGTGGAGTTTCCCCAGGTTTTCCCCTGCCCGAAACAAATGTGGATTTTTCCTGAAATCACAGTGCTCCCCCGGATACCAGCGGTAGACTGCATACACCTCTCCGCACTGGCACTGGGTCTTATACTCTTCCTCTTTATTGGCCACGGGACAGTCCACTTCCATCCCCTGCTTTTCCAGATACTCCCGCACATTTCTTGTAAACTCAAATCCTTCCGCTTTTTGCTGCACTTCCCGCAGCATGCACAGCCCTGCATCGGTATACAAAAGCCACCCTCCCCGGGTACGGACAATTTTCTCTACCTCCAGGTCATACTGTGCCAGTATTTCTTCCAACAATTCCTCCATGTCCCCCATCTCCTCCAATCCGGTCATCGATTTGCATTGCTCTTTAAGTATATTAAAGAAGGGGACACAATATGCTATTTTCACGCAAAACAAAAACCCCAACCAATGAACGGGATTCCTGCCCGAACCATTAGTTGGAGTTTTCTAGTCGTCCTGATGTTTTTTAATGATCTCCATATAGCGTCGATTGGAAGCTTCCATTTCCTCATCCGGTTCCTCCGGCAGGGCTGTCATTTCCACTTCATCCAACTGCTCTAACAGATCCATCAGGTCCTCATCCGAAAAAAACTGTTCCATGTGAGACCTCCTTATGAGACTACCATATTACTGTTACTTAAATAGTACCATAAATAGGAGAAAGTTTCAATTGGTAAAAGGGGATTGTTTGTGTCAAGTAATCGTTGGCACTTTTTTCAGATTCCGTGTTTCTGGGAAAAAGTTTACCAGCATGGGTTATAAGTACGCAGCGGTATGGGCGTGCAAAATACGCACGCCTCATACCGGCGCACTTATAACCCATGCTTTGTAAATCTTTTTCCCATGAAACACTGGAAGACTGAAAGGATTGGAAGGATTCCTTGAGGCAGACAAAGCCGGCTAAACTCAGTTTTTCTTTATCTTATAAACGGGTTCCGGAATACTTTCCCATCCCTGTTTATTAGGCTTTCTTCTTCAACTTGATAGAGACTCCTTGCTCTAACTCTAGTATTGTCCGTATCAATAATTTCAAATTCCAAAACTATCTCCCTTATTACTTTTTTGATAGAAAATGAGCATATTGTTTTTGCGGTCTTTGCTTTTATTTCCTTGTCGAGCTTTTCACCTGACTGCCTTAACTCCGTTCACAATCCTTTCTATATGTCACATAGGTGTAAGGAATCTCCCCCTCATGCCTCTCTTCTACGCATTTTTGATACTTTTGGGCGTCAAATTCCGGGAAATATGCGTCCCCCTCTATCCAGCTCTCTATCTCCGTCAGATACAGCACATCGGCCAGGGGCAACGCCTCTTCGTACAGACGGCTGCCACCGGATATATACACATCTTCTCCGGCAGATAACGCCAATGCCTCTGTCAGGGAACCGGCAGTCCGGCACCCGGGCTGGTCAAAGTTTTTCGTCGTGGATACCACTATAGTCTGGCGGCCCGGCAGCGGGCGGCCGATTTCTTCATAAGTCCGACGCCCCATCACTATGGTGTGCCCCATGGTCAGTTCTTTAAACCGCTTTTGTTCTCCCGGGATATTCCAGGGGATCCGTCCCTCTCTTCCAATGACCCGGTCCGGCGTCATGGCTGCGATCAATGCGATCATCCTGCTCCTCCGCCTCTAAATCTCATAATCCAGACACACTCGGCTGGCTGTGTATGGCCGCACTTTGCCATCTGCCACTGCCACATGGGCCGGGTGTACGCTGTAGCCCTTTAGTGCCTCTTCTGTCTCAAAAGAAGAATCTAACATCAGATCTGCATTGGAACTTGCCAGTCCGTGAATATTTACCTGAATATCTACCAGCCCCGGAATCTGTCCTGCCAGTCCTTCCAGTCCTGCTTTGATTTCCTGTTTCACCGTTTCTTTTTCTTCTTTGGATAATTCCTCTTTCAAAGTCCATAAAATTACATGTTTTACCATTTTTATTCCTCCTTTTATATGTATCGCCCCCTCGCCTGCGCTCGGCGGCAGGTCGTCGAAACCATCCTAAAATATGACTTCATCATATTGGTTTCTCCTCATTCTATAGGTATTGCCCCCTCGCCTACGCTCGGCGGCAGGTCGTCGAAACCATCCTTAAATATGACTTCGTCATATTGGTTTCTCCTCCTTTTATAGGTATCGCCCCCTCGCCTGCGCTCGGCGGCAGGTCGTCGAAACCATCCTTAAATATGACTTCGTCATATTGGTTTCTCCTCATAATCCCGGATCTGATGGTAAATAATATTCATCAGACGGGTTCTTGCCTCCACACTGGCCCAGCCAATATGCGGCGTGATAAACAGTCTGTCACTATCCTTAAATCCCCGCAGAGGGTTGTCCGGCGACATCGGCTCCTGACACAGTACATCCAGACCGGCCGCTGCGATCTCTCCTTGTTCCAGTGCCTCTGCCAGATCTTTTTCCACCACGATCTGTCCCCGCCCCAGATTCAGAAAAATACTCTCTTTTTTCATTTTCTGAAAACAGGAACGATCCATCAGGTTTTCTGTATATTCATTTAACGGTGCATGTACCGAAAGGATATCGGACTCTTTAAGCAGTGTGTCCATATCTACCTGCTCGTATCCATCCTGCCCTTTCTGGCCGGAAGCAGAATAGTAAATGATCCGCGCACCAAAAGCCCTGGCTGCCTTTGCCACCTGCCGGCCAATGTTTCCAAGGCCTATGATTCCCCATGTCTTTCCGGTCAGTTCCGAAAAATGCTTCTCAAAATGGGTAAAACAACGGTCGTTGGTGTACCGGTCCTGCTTTACATAATCGTCATAGTACCTCAGATGTTCCATGAGATAAAACAACATGGCAAAGGTATGCTGTGCCACGGAATGAGTAGAGTAATCCGCCACATTCCGCCAGGCAATCCCTCTTTGCTCCAGATATGCCTTGTCCAGATTGTTGGTACCGGTAGCCGTCACGCAGATCAGCTTCAGCTTTTCTGCCTGTCTCAGCGTCTTTTCATTCATAGGTGCTTTGTTAATAACCAGCACCTGGGCATCTTTTACCCTCTCCGGTATTTCATCCGGCGTAGAGAAATCGTACTTAACCACCTGACCCAGTTTGTCGTAATCCGACAAATCAATGTCCTCACCAATGGTTTTCGCATCTAAAAAAACTATTTTCATGGATTCCACTCCTGTCGTCTCCTTTACTATGTGACTTTTTGGCAACTGTCTTCACCGCCATACTAAAAAGGATAGTTTGCAATCTTACAGCCTGCCGTAAAGACTGGTAAGGTTTCGGATCTTCTCGCACAATTTGTCGTCCAGCGCATCTCTTCCCATACGCCACTGCCAGTTGCCGCCCAAAGTAGAAGGCGTGTTGATCCGTGCCTCTTTGGGGAGTTCCAGATAATCCTGAACCGGAATAATACACAGATTGGCGGTACTGGCCATGGCCAGCTGGATCATATCCCACACCAGTTTCTTAGGAGATGCCAGTCTGGATTCCTGTGTATATGCTAACAACTGCTCCTTGGCGGCCGGCGGCAATTCCTTACACCAGCTGAGGGTGGTTGTATTGTCATGGGTTCCCGTATATACCACACAATTTTTATCATATTGGTACGGCAGGTAATCGCTGCCTCCCTGTCCGTCAAAGGCAAATTGCAGCACCTTCATTCCCGGATAGCCGGTCTTTGCCAGCAGTTCCCGGACAGAGTCCGTCAAAAATCCCAAATCCTCTGCTATGATCGGAAGATCGCCCAACGCCTCCTTCAGTGCCTCAAATAAGCGGATGCCGGGACCCGGCTGCCAGGAGCCGTTTTCCGCTGTTTTGTCTCCATACGGAATGGCATAAAACTCATCAAACCCACGAAAATGGTCAATACGCACCACATCATACCACTGAAAACATCTCCGGATCCGTTTGATCCACCAGTCGTATCCCTGCTTTTCATGATTTTCCCAACGGTACAAAGGATTTCCCCACAACTGGCCGGTAGCCGAAAAAGCATCCGGCGGACACCCTGCCACACTGGTAGGGATCCTCTTCTCATCCAATTCAAACAATTCCGGATGTGCCCATGTGTCCGCACTGTCTAACGCCACATAGATCGGTATATCTCCTATGATCTTTACACCGTGCTCTCCGGCATACTCTCTCAATTGGTTCCACTGGAGGGAAAATTCAAACTGCAAAAACTGATAGAAATTTACCTCTCCTGCCAGTCGTTCTTTGTAGGCCTCTATGGCCTCCGATCTGCGAAGCCGTATATCTTCGTCCCATTCCAGATAACTGATTCCGTTCTGACTGTCTTTGATGGCCATGTACAACGCATAATCCCCCAGCCAGTCCTGATTGTCCTCAATAAACTTTATATACTTGGCAGAAGTCTCGATACGGCTGTTCCAAAAGGCCTTTCTCAACAGCGGAAAGCGCTTTTCATATAAAACATTGTAAGAAACTGCCTGGTTGTCGCCTGACGCCTCGTATTCCTGAAGATCTTCCTCGCTGAGATACCCCTTTTTTGCCAGTTCTGACAAAGAGATAAAATACGGATTTCCAGCAAAGGTAGAAAAGGACTGATAGGGTGAATCCCCATATCCTGTCGGTCCCATAGGAAGGATCTGCCAGTAACCCTGTCCCGCCTTTTCCAGCTGGTCTACAAATTCATAGGCTGCCTCATCCAGACATCCGATCCCATACCGGGAAGGAAGACTGGCAATCGGCATCAAAATACCACTGCTTCTTTTCATGACTGCCTCCCCTTCGTATTACTTATCTGCCAGCAAAGTCTTGCTGACTCTGACACCATACTGTCCGGCCCAGCTGTTGTAGTCATCCTGAAACGCTTTGGTCTGGGTCTGGCTTACCAGCTGGTTTTTATATGAATCATTCAGGCTTTTACTGGATGGCTGCAAAACATGTACAAGGTAAAAAGCGTCTTTTTCTTCGATCACCTTGGAATCTTCGCCCTTTTTCATAGCCAGTGCCGTTTTTACTACATTGGTGTATTCATCCTTGGTTCCAATGATCTTTTCCACACTGTCTGCCTCTGTATTGGCTTTTGCCACTACATAAAAACTGTTTGGTCCGGATGCGATCTGCTGCTGCAGCTGCGTCGCCTTTGCCCGGATCTTTTCCTTTGTGTCTGCAGTATAAGACAATTTAAGCATCTGGACTTTCACTGCCTGAAGCTGTTCATTTGCCAGGGATGCCACTGCCTTTCCCGCCACTACATTGTACATTTTTTCTGCCAGCTTGTTTTCTTCAAAAATCTGTGTCACAACTGTCTCATCCAGGCCGTTTTCCTGTTTTACTTTATCATCCAGAGAAGCCAGGTAAGTTTTGGCGTTGTAATCCGCCTTTTCCTTTTCATCCGCTGCCAGGGAAACAGACTGCTGCCCTGCTGCCTTGCAGATCACCTTTATCTGGATGATCAGTCGGACCACGTCTTCTACCGCTTCCTGTCCGATACTTTTGCCACTCTCTTTGTAACTCCAGATGTTGTTGGAAAGCACATTTTCATACTGGTTTTTCATGAAATAATAATATGCTTTGTATTCCCGGTTCAAAACAGTTGTTTTTCCTACGGCAATAACTTTTGAATCGTCGTTTAAAGTTCCATTGCTGACGCCTGCTGCCGTCTCAGAATCCACCTGTTTTGCTGGATCCTGGTTTTGCGCTGCTTTCTGTCCGCATCCCGCCAGCCCCATAACCAGGCCAAGGCTCAAGCAGACCGCCAAAATTTTATGTTTCACTGTTCTTTTCTCCTTCCATCAGTCCTGCGATTTCATCCACAATCTCCTCTGCCTCTTCCAGCAGATTTTTCCCCGTTTCCCATTCAAAATACGGCGGCGTATCCGGTACAAACCGGAGTCGTCTCTGCATTTTTTGAATGAGCGGCGGTATCCTGGCCGGATCCACCGGTGCTTTCGGATACATACTAAACCGCAGATGATTCTTTTTGCTTGTGATTTCTGTAATATAAGCGCGGTGCGCCTTTTCTTTCAATAAGGCGATAGCCAGCAGATTCTCCACGCTTTTTGGCGGCTCGCCAAAACGGTCGATCAGTTCATCAATCATGTTGAACTTTTCTTCCTCGTTCTCGATTTCTGCAATACGCTTATAAATATCTAATTTTTGCAACTCATTTTTAATATAACTGTTTGGTATAAATGCGTCAACCTTAATCTCTACCGCTGTCTCAAATACCTGTTCGGTAACCGTTTCGCCCTTTAACTTCTTCACGGCTTCGTTGAGCATTTTGCAATACAGATCATATCCTACCGCCTCCATGTGTCCGTGCTGGCTTTCTCCCAACACATTACCGGCCCCACGGATCTCCAGATCCCGCATGGAAATTTTAAATCCGGACCCCAGTTCCGTAAATTCCTTGATAGCCGCCAGACGCTTCTCTGCCACTTCTTTCAGCATTTTATCCCGTTTGTACATCAAAAATGCATAGGCGGTCCGGTTGCTGCGTCCTACCCGCCCCCTCAGCTGATACAGCTGAGACAAGCCAAGCCGGTCCGCATCCTCAATAATAATGGTGTTTACATTGGGGATATCCAGACCCGTTTCTACAATCGTAGTAGAAACCAGCACATCAATCTCTCCTTCTACAAATTGGTACATGACTTTTTCCAGTTCCCGCTCATTCATCTGTCCATGGGCGTATGCCACCACTGCCTCCGGCACCAGTTTGGCAATCTCTCCTGCCACGATATCCATATTGGCTACCCGGTTGTAGACATAATACACCTGGCCGCCCCGGGTCAGTTCACGGATCACCGCTTCTCTCACGATCTCCGGATTTTTTTCCATTACAAAAGTCTGGATCGGCATACGGTCCACCGGTGGCTCTTCCAACACACTCATATCACGGATGCCCACCAGGCTCATGTGCAGCGTTCTCGGAATTGGTGTTGCCGTCAGTGTCAGCACATCAATATCATTTTTTAGCTGTTTTAGCTTTTCCTTGTGGGTCACGCCAAACCGCTGTTCCTCATCGATGATCAAAAGTCCCAGGTTCTTGTACTGAATATCTTTGCTCAACAGTCTGTGGGTTCCGATGACAATGTCCACCGAGCCTTTTTTGATTCCTTCTATGGTTTTCTTTTGCTGGGCCGGTGTCCGCAGACGGCAGAGCAGTTCCACATTGACACCGTGATGGCGCATGCGCTGGGCAAAGGTGTTATAGTGCTGTCCTGCCAGGATCGTGGTAGGCACCAGAAACGCCACCTGCTTGCCGCTCATTACTGCCTTAAACGCTGCCCGGATGGCCACCTCCGTCTTGCCATAGCCTACATCTCCGCAGATAAGACGGTCCATGATCTTGCTGCTTTCCATATCGTGCTTTGTATCTTCTATAGCCTTTAACTGGTCATCTGTCTCATCATACGGAAACATTTCCTCAAATTCCCGCTGCCAGGTAGTATCCGGTTCAAAGCAAAATCCCTGCTTTGCCTGGCGTTTTGCATACAGTTCCACCAGCTCTTTGGCCACTTTTTCCACAGCACCTTTAACCCTGGATTTGGTCTTTTTCCACTCCGGTGAATTAAGCCGGTTCAACTTCGGTACTTTAGCGTCGTTTCCCGCATATTTTTGCAGCACTTCCAGCGAAGTGGCCGGCACATACAGATTGCTGCCACCGGCATAGGCAACCTTCAGATAGTCCTTGGTGATCTTATCTACCTCAATTTTTTCAATTCCCTGATAGATTCCCAGTCCATGATTTTCATGAACCACATAGTCACCGATCTTTAAGTCATTGAAACTATGAATGGCTGCCCCTTCATAGCGCTTGATCTTTTTCTTCTTCTTTTTGCGCACTCCGCCAAAAATATCGCTTTCCGTCACAACTACAAAACCCACTCCCGGATATTCAAATCCCTTTCGCAGGTTTCCTCTTGTAACCAGGATCTCCCCCGGCTCCAGTTCTCTGGAAAGATCGGCACTATAGGACGCATGAAGATCATATTCCTGCAGATCCTGACACAGTCTGCGTCCTCTGGTCTCGGATGCCGATACCAAAAGCACCCTGTATTTCTTTTTCTGGTAACGAGCCAGGTCTTTTGCCAGCAGGGCAAAATTATTGTTGTACGACGGTGAAGACTGCACCTGTAAAAAGAACTTACGGTCCACCACCATTTCTTTCATTGGCGTATCCAGCGCCGTCATCAAAACAAGAGGATAACCGCCTAATTTGGCGTAAACCGCCGAGGTATCATACAGCACTTCCATCTGTCCCGGCAGGATATACCCTTTTTCCAGCCGGCTGGTCATACTCTCCCTGAATTCGTACTCCACCGCCTGAGCCCGTTCCCGGCACCGGTTCGGTTCATCCAGAAATACACATACATTTTTCCCCTTAAAATAGTCAAAAAATGACACTGTTTCCCTGGCAAAATATCCGATATAACTTTCCAGATTCACCATGCCGTGGTAGGCCTGGAATGTTTCACGGAAGTTTTCCACATTCTGCCGCAGTCTGGCGGCCTCTTCTCTTTTTCCCTGTTCTTTCAATTCACGGCAGTTTTTCTCCATGTCCTTTCCAATCTGATGCAGACCGGCTGCCGCCTCATCTTCCGACAAAAAGATCTCTCCTGCCGGAAAGATCACCACTTCTTCCAGTTCTTCCACCGAACGCTGACTCTGTACATCAATGCTTCGTATAGTGTCTACCTGGGTGTCCCAGAATTCAATCCTCACCGGAGATTCTTCTGTCAGAGGGAAAATATCCACGATACCGCCCCGGACCGAAAACTCTCCTTCCTGTTCCACCTGAGCCGCCTTTTCATAGCCCATAGCCGACAGTTGTTTTTGCAGTTGTTCCAGATCAAATTCTTTGTCCGGCGTTATCTCAATCTTTTGTTTTTCATACTTTTCAAAAGAAAAGCAGTGATCCATACCTGCATCAATGGTAGTGATCACCGTAAGATTTTTTTGCTCTGATAATGCTTTTACTACTTTCAACCGCTCCTTGGCAATGGCCTGTCCATGGACATCGGCACTGTAAAAGATCAGATCCTTGGCCGGATAATACATGGCCTGTCTGTCATACATGGCCATATCTTCCAGCAGTTCTTTGGCGCGGATCTCATTGTAGGTAACAATAAGATTCACCCCTTTTGCCTGCCTGAGTCCGTAGATCATATGAGCCTTCTGAGCATCCATGCCTCCTACCACTTCCAGTGGAGACTCTCCCTGCTCCAGGGCCGTCTTTAGTTGTGTAAATTCTTCCATGTCCCTCAGGGGAGCCAGTAATGTTTCCAAATTATGCCTCATTTCTCTCAATTCTTCTTCCATTCACCTTATTCATGGCACTTTTCATATCTTCCTGGAGCCACGCTAAAAGCCCCTCTTCCGCCAGGGCAAACACATCCCGGAACATTCCATCTTCTTCTCTGGAAAATCTACCCAGCACATGTTTTACCAGATCGCCGCCCTCCGGCTTCTGTCCAACCCCGATCTTGATCCGGGCAAACTCCTGGGTGCCTGTGTGCTGAATGATACTTTTAATTCCATTGTGTCCTCCCGCGCTTCCTTTTCCTCTCATGCGGATCTGTCCCACATCCAGGCTGATATCATCATAGATCACCAGCAGATCTTCTATGTCAATCTTGTAATAATCCATCAATGCCCGCACGCTCTCTCCACTTAAATTCATATAAGTCTGAGGCTGTGCCAACATCACCTTTTCGCCGGCCAGTATTCCCTTTCCTACCAGTGCCTTACCCTCTCTGCTGTTGACAGGTATATTATATTTGTCACTTAAATATGTGATCATATCAAATCCAATATTATGTCTGGTAGCAGCATACTCTACCCCCGGATTTCCAAGTCCTACGATCAAAAACATAGTTGTTCCTCCTTCATTATGTCATTTTTAAAGTATACCACATCCAAAGTTCCGGAACAAGATAAACGCCACCAGCTGACCTTTCTTCAACTGGTGGCGTTTCCTTTATTCTTCTACTTCCTGTTCACTCAATGCATGCCAATACTCCTCTATGATGGCATCCTGTAGTTTGGCTCTCATCTCACCGTTTATCGGATGAGCCACATCACGGTACTCTCCGTCCGGTGTCTTCTTACTCGGCATGGCAATAAACAAACCTTTCTCGCCTTCGATCACCTTGATGTCATGGACAACAAAGGACTGGTCAAAGGTCACCGACACCACCGCCTTCATCTTTGAGTCTTTGCTAACAACACGAGTACGAATATCTGTGATCTCCATCTTCGTCAACCCCCTTATATGAAATTAAAGTACATAACGATCGTTCTTTTCCAGAATGATCTTTACCTCCTCCGGTGTACCAACATAGTTGGAATTTGCACGGATCGTACCGTGGCTCTCCACTATGCAGTTTTCAATATATGTGTTATCGCCAATATAAACATCATTCAAAATGATCGAATTTTTGATCACACAATTATTTCCGACATAAACCTCTTTAAACAGAACCGAATCCTGTACCTCTCCATTGATGATACATCCACTGGAGATCAGACTGTTGTTCACTTTAGATCCTACATTATATTTTGCCGGCGGCAAGTCCTCGATCTTAGATACGATCGGTGGATATTCATTAAAGAAAAATTCTCTCGTCTTCCGGTCCAGAAAATCCATATTTGTCTGGAAATAAGAATCTACGGCTGTAATATTGCTCCAGTATGAGTGCATCTGATAAGAATAAATCTTTTTAATTCCTTTATACCGGATAAAAATATCTTTTACCAGATCAAAACCGCCTTCTGCCCCGGCCCGCTCGATCATTTCGATAAGTTGACGGCGGCGGACTACATAAACACCGGTAGACACCAATGTTTTGTCTGTCACGATCGGTTTTTCTTCAAACTCTGTTACCAGACCGGTACTGTCTACCGTCACTACTCCAAAACGGGTAGGATCCGGAACCGAGCCTAAGTCCTTTGTAACAATCGTAATATCTGCATTTTTTTCAATGTGGTACTGAAGTACCTGATTCATGTCCAGTTTGTACACACAATCTCCGGAAGCAATGATCACATAAGGTTCATGTGACGCCTTCAGAAAATCAATATTCTGTGCAATGGCATCTGCCGTTCCACGATACCACTGGTTGTTATCGTGAGTCTGGGTCGGCGTAAATACAAACAAGCCTCCCTGCTTACGGCCAAAATCCCACCATTTGGAAGAATTCAGATGCTGTGCCAGCGACTTTGAGTTGTACTGGGTAAATACACCTACTTTGTTTATATGAGAATTTGCCATATTGCTCAGGGCAAAATCTATGCTTCGATAACCTCCTGCAATAGGCATCGCCGCAGTTGCCCTTTTGGTTGTCAGTTCTTTCATTCTGCTGCTGGATCCACCAGCCAGGATCAATCCGATTGATTTCATAATAACTCACCTGCCTTTATCAGTGTTTCACCACCTGCCAAGGTGTTATCTGGGTAATCTTCTATAGTTGTCTTGCCCGATATGGCAGTATTTTTCCCGATGGTTACACCATCTGGAATTACTGTGTTGTCTCCTACTGTTACCAGATCAAAAGCGTATACATTTGGTTTTAATTTGTTCACAACGCCTTCCTCTCCGGCACCGAGTACGCAATTGTCCCCAATCACCGAATCCTCTGCAACAATGGTCTTGTCCAAAACCGTATTCTTTCCGATCCTGGTAGAGTTCATAATAATGGAATCTCTTACAATAGCACCTTCCTCGATCACAACATCCGATCCTATCACGGAATTGTGAACCTCACCATAGACCTCACAGCCATCCCCCATGATGGCTTTATCGATCAAGGCATTCTTGGCAATATACTGTGGTCTGAGCCACTCATTGCGGGTGTAAATCTTCCAGAACTCCTCGTACAGGTTGAATACAGGGATCAGGTCGATCAGTTCCATATTGGACTCCCAATAAGAACCAAGCGTTCCTACATCTTTCCAGTATCCGTTAAACTCGTAAGCAAATATACGGTCACCTTTTTCGTGACAGTATGGCAGGACATGCTTTCCAAAATCGCATCCTTTATGATCCCGCAGCTTGATCAACGCCTCTTTTAACACCGGCCAGGAGAATATGTAGATACCCATGGAAGCTAAATTGCTTCTTGGATGTTCCGGTTTCTCCTCAAATTCCAGGATCCTGTGAGACTCGTCCGTAATACAAACCCCAAATCGGCTTGCCTCTTCAATCGGAACCGGAATCGTCGCCATCGTAATGTCTGCGTTGTTGGCTTTATGAAAGTCCAGCATTACCTGATAATCCATCTTGTAGATGTGGTCACCGCCAAGGATCAGAACATAGTCCGGATTGTAATATTCCATATACCGTAAGTTCTGATAAATCGCATTGGCTGTACCGGTATACCACTCACTGCTTGTACTTTTCTCATAAGGTGGAAGAACGGACACGCCCCCAACATTACGGTCCAGATCCCATGGAATACCAATTCCGATATGAGTGTTCAGCTTCAATGGCTGGTACTGTGTCAGTACACCTACTGTATCAACACCTGAGTTGATACAGTTGCTCAATGGAAAATCAATGATTCGATACTTTCCCCCAAAAGCTACAGCAGGTTTTGCTACATTCGCCGTCAAAACTCCAAGTCTTGACCCTTGCCCCCCAGCAAGCAACATGGCTATCATTTCTTTTTTTATCATGTTATCACCCCTGTTGTAAATTTTGATAAAATTATAACATACTTTGATTCATTTGTGAATATTTTGAACAAATAATTTTCCTCAATTAGTATTCTTTTATCCAAAATGCACAAATCAGTTCTTCTTGTATTTTTTCACAGGTGTATATATAATTATAAGTAACTATAATTTTTATCCAAAATAAGAAAGGGGTACCCTATGTACAAAATAGATTTTAATCATCCTTGTCATGTACATTTTATCGGGATCGGAGGCATCAGCATGAGTGGCTTCGCTGAACTGCTTCATTCCTTTGACTTTACCGTTACCGGTTCCGACTGGCACGAAAGCAAGATCACCGATCATCTGGAAAGCCTTGGCATACAAGTAGTTTATGGCCAGAAAGCGGAAAATATTACTGATTCTATCGATTTAGTTGTTTATACCGCTGCTGTCAAATCTGACAATCCGGAAATAGTCCGGGCCAAAGAACTGGAGATTCCTATGATGGAGCGGGCTGCCATGGTGGGCCAGGTTATGAAAAATTATTCCTCTGCCATTGCTATCAGCGGCACCCACGGAAAAACAACGACCACTTCCATCGCATCCCATGTATTTCTGGAGGCAGATCTGGATCCGACGATATCCGTAGGAGGCATACTTCCGGCCATCGGCGGCAATATCCGGGTAGGACACTCTGAGAATTTCATTACAGAAGCCTGTGAATATACCAACAGTTTCCTGAAATTTTTCCCAACTGTCGGTATCATACTGAATATAGAAGAAGACCATATGGACTTTTTCAAAGATCTGGCTGACATCCGCCACTCTTTCCGCAAATTTGCCGAACTGATCCCGTCCCATGGCACCTTGATCATCAACCGGGATATTGATGATTACCAGGAGATCACAGAAGGACTTTCCTGCAAAGTCATTACTTACTCTGTGGACAAAGAGGATGCTGACTTTACCGCCAAAAATATTTCTTTTGACAACGAGTGCCACGGAAGTTTCGACCTGTATGTAAATGGCGAGAAAAAAGAACACTATCACTTGAATGTAGTAGGACTCCACAATGTTTCTAACACTCTGGCCTGCCTGGCGCTGGCTTCCCTGTATGGAATCGGATCCGATACGATCCAGCGGGCGCTGACCGCCTTCCATGGCACAGACCGACGCTTCGAGTTAAAGGGTGTAAAGAACGGTTTCACTATTATTGATGATTATGCCCACCACCCAACAGAGATTGCTGCCACCTTAAAGGCAGCCAGGAATTATCCTCATAAAACATTATGGTGTGCTTTCCAGCCTCACACTTACACCAGAACAAAAGCCTTTTTGAAAGACTTCGCCTCTTCACTGGCTCTGGCTGACAAAGTGATCCTGGCTGACATCTACGCAGCCCGAGAAAAAGATCCCGGTGATATTTCTTCTCAGAACATTGCCGATGAGCTGAAAAAACTGGGAAAAGAAGTATTCTACTTCCATAGTTTCGATGAGATCGAAAAATTTATTCTAGAAAATTTAGTCCACGGCGACCTGTTGATAACTATGGGCGCCGGAAACATTGTAGAAATCGGTGAAAATATATTGAAAGCATAAGTTATGCACTTTATCAACAACATTATCCACAATCCGGCACATGAATGGGTTGTGGATAATTTTTTAATAACTTTTTTTGGTTCATATGTTGCTTTTTTGTGATTTTTTTTAAAACCAACGATTTTTCGTTGTTTTTGCCCCTATTTTCTACTGAAATAGTACAATCGAACATGTGTTATCAACATTATCAACATTATTAACAACAATTTTAATCCAAAATTACGCACTTTTTTGTCATTTGCAACTGTTTTTTCTTTATGTTATACTCATCATGCAAATTGAAAGGAATTGTGACTATTATGAGCTTTTTCATTAAATCTACATATAATGACCAATATACAATTTTGAATAACCGGTTTATCGCAGAGCATATGATTCCAGCCAATGGCAACTATGTAAAAGTCTTTCTTCTTTTACAGATGGCCAGCCAGAATAAAGATGCTTTACCGGATTTGTCGGTAGGTGCTCTGGCAGATCTTCTGGAGTGTACGGAAAATGATATTCTCAGAGCCTTGCGCTACTGGGACAAGCATGGTCTGATCTCTCTGGAGCAGAGCGGGGACGAGATCCTCTCCCTTACTATTGGTTCTTCCGGAGCACCGGAGACCGGAACTTCGTCTCATTTTTCCCCGGAAGCTGCCGCTTCTCTGGATTCTGCGTCCATCTCTGATGAGACGATTTCCATCCCGGAGACTCCTGTTGTTTCAGAAGTGCCGGCAGAACCCGTATCCAGAGTGACAGAAGAGACTTCGCTGCCGCCACGGCAAAATTATTCGCCTTTGCAGGCAGAAGCCTTTTCCAATGATGTGGAGATCAAGAAAACTATTACAACTGTAGAACAACTTTTGGGAACCACCATATCCCCTTCTCATTTACAGAACATACTTTATTTCATGTGTGATGTAGGTTTTTCTTCCGACCTGGTATGTGCCATGTACGAAACCGCTGTAAATAAAGGCAAAAAACAGGTTAAGTACATTGAGGCCATCGGTATTAACTGGGCCAAAAAAGGAATAAAGACACGGGAAGAGGCACTGACAGAATCCCAGGATTACAACACAGCCTACCTTCTTGTACGCAAGGCCTTTGGCTTTAAGCGCAGCCTGGCGCCGGCAGAAACTACCATTGTAGACGAATGGTGTAAGTACAATTTTGACAGCACCATCCTGGAAGAAGCCTGCAAGCGCACTGTTTTGCAGACAGGCGAAACAAATTTCCATTACGCCGGCAGCATCTTGAAGAAATGGCATGAGCAAAATGTCACCTGTCTTCAGGATATCGAAAAACAAGATCAGGCTTTTAAAGAAAAGAAAAAAGAGAAAAAGGAAAAACCTCGTTCTCACGGACGGAACCAGTTTAACCAGTTCCCGCAGCGTGATTATTCACAAAAAGAAGTATCCTCTCTGGAAAAACAGCTTCTTCAGGGGAACCGGTCCTGATCATAAAGGAGGTATAGCAGGCACTTATGAAACTTACTAACAGCCAGTTTGATGAGATCATGTCCATCTATTATAAGCGACAGTTCCAATGTCAGAATACAGAGCGTATGCGCCTGGATGAGATCCACCGCCAGATTCCTGAATACCGGGCACTGGAGCAGCAGATTTCAGAACTTTCCCTGCAGCACGCCCAGGCGAAACTGCAGCGTGGACAGAACACCGGAGATCTGGAGCAGCAGATCCGGGAGATCACAAAGCAGAAGGAAGATCTGCTGACCAGCCACGGCTATTCGGCCGACTATCTGCAGCCGGTTTATGTATGCCCGGACTGTCAGGACACCGGATACATCGGTACTGCCAAGTGCCATTGTCTGGAAAAAGAGATCGTGACCTATCTCTACTCCCAGTCCAATCTCCAGCAGATTCTGGAAAAAGAGAATTTTGCCCATTTCAGTCTGGACTTTTACTCCGACGATTATACGGAAGAATCCACCGGACTAACACCGAGAGAGAATATGAAAAACATTCTCAATACCGCCAGGGATTTTGTCAAAAACTTTGACACCCAGTCAGACAATCTGCTGTTATATGGCAATACGGGCGTAGGCAAGACTTTCCTTGCTAACTGTATCGCCAAAGAACTTTTAGATCAGTCTCATACAGTTGTTTACTTGACTTCTTTGAAACTATTTGATATTTTAGAAGCGTACAAATTTGACCGTGATATGCCTTTTGACGAAAAAAACGCCACGGTTGCCTATATTCTGGACAGTGATCTGCTTATTATTGACGATCTGGGAACCGAATTGAACAATGGATTTACTTCATCCCAGCTGTATCACTGTATTGATACCCGCCTCAATCATCGTCACTCAACTATTATTTCTACCAACCTATCTTTTGATGATCTGCGGGACGACTACAGCGAGCGGATTTTTTCCCGCTTGACAAGTAATTATACCCTGTTAAAATTAACAGGTGATGATATACGCCTGAAAAAGGCAATTATGCAACGCAACCTTAATTCTTAATTTATTCTGGAGGAAAAAACACAATGAGTCAAAAAGATTTAACAAAGATTATCCCTTATGGTGACCTTGCCATCATCCCTTTGGAGAGCAGCCGTCCCATCGGCGAGAAAGTAGATGCTTACATTGCCGGATGGCGCACACAATCTGAACCTGGTTCATCCATCCATTTCACCAACTACAAAAAGGAATCCTACATCATTGATGCTGTATGTCCTAGATTTGGCTCCGGTGAAGCAAAGGGAATTTTGAACGAGTCAGTCCGCGGTAAAGATGTATATTTATTGGTAGATGTCTGTAACCACAATCTCTCCTATACAGTATGTGGCCAGGTCAACCATATGTCACCAGACGACCACTACCAGGATTTAAAACGAATGATCGCTGCTATCAGTGGTAAGGCAAGAAGAATCACTGTTATCATGCCATTCCTTTATGAAAGCAGACAGCACAAGCGCAGCTCTCGTGAATCTTTAGACTGTGCTCTTGCGCTTCAGGAATTGACCAATATGGGCGTCGATAATATTATCACTTTTGATGCACATGATCCTCGTGTACAGAACGCGATTCCACTGAAAGGTTTTGAGACTGTTCAGCCTACCTACCAGTTTATCAAAGCATTGCTTGCGAATGTAGATGATATTCATATGAACAGCGAGAGTATGATGATCATCAGTCCGGATGAAGGTGCTATGGGCCGTGCTATTTACTTCGCCAATGTTGCCGGCACAGATGTGGGTACTTTTTATAAGAGAAGAGATTATACCAAGATCGTAGAAGGACGCAACCCTATCATTGCTCATGAGTTCTTAGGCTCCGATGTTGCCGGCAAAGATGTGGTTGTTATTGACGATATGATTTCTTCCGGTGAAAGTATGATTGATGTTGCCACTGAATTAAAACGCCGTAAGGCAAATCGTATTTTTGTTGCTTCTACCTTTGGTCTGTTTACCAACGGCCTGAAAAAATTTGACGAAGCTTATAAAAGCGGCCTGATCTACCGTGTTATGACTACAAACCTTGTATATCAGCCACAGGAACTTCTTGAGAGAGAGTATTACATCAATGTAGATATGAGTAAATACATTGCTTTGCTCATTGATACTTTGAATCATGACTGCTCTATCGCAGAGTACCTGAATCCTACTGAGCGTATCGAAAAGATCCTCAAGAAATATCATCAGAAATAAATTTCTTAATTATGATTGCATTTACCCATCGGCATATGTGCCGGTGGGTTTTTATCTTCATAAAAAAAGCCAGCCACAGATGCGGGATCTGCCTCATCCATGACTGGTTTTCTTTTTATTCTTATTGCTCTGTGTTTGGATCCGTAGTGTCAGTTCCAGCGTCGCCACCGGTATTATCCTGGTCAGGCGGTTCTGTGGCCGCCGGTTCCGGTTCTGCTGTCACCGGAGCATCTGTAATCGTCGGAGCATCCGTAACGGCAGCCGGTGCTTTCGTCGCCTGACTGTCACTTGGATCTGTATCTACATCATTGTTGTCATCCGGATCCGTATCTACGGAAGACTGGTCCTTATCCGAACTGGATGAACTACTGCTGTCCTTGGAAGAGGAGTAGCTTCCACTGCTGCTGCCACTGCTTCCTGTACCGCTGTAAGTACTGGATAAAGTGAATTCAAACTGTTTTACCGGCAGTTTTTCATGAATCGCATCCATGTACTGCTTCCAGGTCCGTCCCGGATAACTGGATCCGTACAGATCTGACACTTCTTTTGGTGAGTCGTATCCTACCCACACAGCCGTTGTATAATACGGTGTAAAACCGCAGAACCATCCATCTTTGTGATCATTTGTAGTACCGGTCTTTCCGGCACAGGCAGTTCCGTTGTTCAAGGACAGGCCTCTGGCCGTTCCACTTGTAAAGACGCCTTTCAGAATATCTACCATGGCATGGGCCGCATCTTCATCATATATTTTTTTCTCTTTGATGCTGTCGTCAATGATGACATTGCCATCTGCATCCTGGATCTTTATGATACAGGTAGGTTCTCTGAACTTACCGTCATTGGCCAGCGTAGCATAAGCGGAAGCCATCTCCAGCGAACTGGCACCATAGGTAAGTCCCCCCAGTGCCGCCGAATCATGATAATCGGATTTAACGAGCTTGGTAAAATGCATTTCCTGCAGATAACCAAGACCAACTTCCGGTGTCAATTTATCAAACAACTGCCATGCCACCGTATTCAGGGAATGTTCTACTGCAAACCGCAGTGACACATAACCATAGTAGCGGCCGTCGGAGTTTGACGGACCTCCATTGAATTTATGGTCGTATACCGTAGTCCTGGCGGTACTGCCCCGCTCCAGAGTCGGGGTATATACGACTAGTGGTTTGATGGAACTTCCCGGCTGACGGAACGACTGATAGGCACGATTCAGGGAGTACCCTTCCGTTTCCTGGCTGCGGCCGCCTACGATGGCCACCACGCGGCCGGTCTTATTGTCAATACTGACTGCCGATCCCTGCATTTTGTATACGCCGTCATCTGTTTTTTCCTTAAAGGATGCCAGATTATCGTCCACTGCCTTCTGCAGTTGTTTCTGCTTAGTAAGATTAATGGATGTGTAAATCCTGTATCCTTTATTTAAAAGCATCTGCTGCGCTGTTGCATAGGCATCTTCATATTCTTCCTCGTAGTCCTTTTTCTTACTGTCTGAACTAAAGGAATACTGGAAATCAAATCCATTGTATTTCATCAGCGCCTTGGTTGCTGAATTGGTTATAAAAGTCTGGATGTAGTTTCTCTTTGTTACCTTCTGTATATTAAGCTTAATCTCTTCATTATAGGCTTCATCATACTCTACCTGGTTGATCACGCCGTCCGACAGCATCTGATCCAGAATACGATTTTTACGCTTCAGCGTGTTGTCCATATTCTTTTCCGGATTATAGAGATTGGGGTTGTTAGGGATCGAACACAGGAAGCAAATCTGGGCCAGAGACAGATCCTGACAGCTCTTGCTGAAATACCCTTTGGCTGCCGCCTCGATTCCATAATATCCATTGGCAAAATATACGGAGTTTAAGTAAAACTCTAAAATTTTTGTTTTTGAATATTTTTTCTCCAATTCCCGGGCGATAAAAATCTCCTTGATCTTTCGCTCATAGGTCTTGTCTGTGTTCAAAAAAACACCTCGTGCCAGCTGCTGGGTAATGGTAGAGGCACCTTGTTTCTTTTCTCCGTTATTTTTAATCAACGCTACGGCAGCACGAAAGATTCCTTTCATATCAATTCCATCGTGCTGATAAAACTTCTTGTCTTCTGTTACAAGGAATGCATCCTGCACATATTTAGGAATTTTATCGATAGTGAGATAATAGGCATCTTTATCGCCTTTCAGTACGGCCAGCTGCTTGCCTTTTTTGGTATAGGCTATGGTAGTTTCAGAACTGCGGAATGTATCTTCCGTAGACTGGGCAACAAGTTCTTTCGCTTCCTGCTGCATACTGATCACTTCGTCGCCGTATTTGAGGTACAAAAACAAGCCGCCCCCAAGCACAGTCAGAAGAATGACCAAAATAAGGATCTTTACAACCAGCCAGAATTTTCTATGTTTCTTTATCTTTTTACTCTTTGCCATTGAAACCTCCATTCACTATATACGAATATATCGTCTGCCTTTGGTTATCTTTGCAAGATGCAGTGCCTCTTCGGCCTCATCCATGAAACTGACAACATCCACTGCCCCCTGCCGCACAACAGCTGCTCCGCTGCAGGTAGTAGTAAGATCTGCAATCTGGTATTTTTTCTTTTCCATGTCATCTAAAATATGAAGAATAGCATCATCAATTTCTTCCGGCTGTGCATTGTTAAAATACAGCATCATTTTGCCATCTTCTATCTGATCAAAAATACACTGGGACCCCAGCCGGATATCAATCAGATCAATAAGACAATTCATAACTACATCGCCACAGGCCACGCCATTATTCTTCACAATACTACGAAAATGATCGACCGCGATCAGCACCAGCTCATGACAGTCATCCAGTTCTGATACGGCAATCCGGTTCTCAATCTGGTTTTTGATTCCATGATACACATTCTGCAGTGCCGGCTGCTGGCTTTCTGCCGCCTTCCGGCTAAGTACTTCGTCATGTATATTTCGGATTCTTCCCACAACCCGCTTAATATTTCCACTTTCATCTGCAATACTATTATAGACAATATGATGCCACTCATATCCATGTCCGGATATACTACTTAAATACTCAAAACTTCCCCGGGTCTTATGCCTTCTTGCCTCTTCCAGATGCCCTATAAACTCATCCATGAAATCCGGATGGATAATTGGATTATTCTTAAGTTCCCTGGAATAGTGGGCAATCCTTTTACGAATCAGTTCTCCGTCCATTTCTTTAAACGAATAACACATAGTATCTTTATCAAAATCAACTTCAAACAAAATCTCATTGGAAGTCTCTTCCAGCAGACGATACCTCTCATTCTGAATAGCCAGTTCCGTCTCCAGTTTCTGCAGACGGGACACATCCTGGATCAAAGCCGCCAAAACATTCACATCTCCACGGCTTTCAATGAGTCTGCCACGGATCCAGATCCGTCCGGCAGCCTGTCCCGGCATATCATAATTCACAAAACTATCCATAATACCGTTTTTTTTGATCATCTGTTTCGTAAGCTGCAGTATATGATCATAGTCTTTCTGGGACACGATATGCCGCAGATTGATGCGCTTAGGCTCATACTGCTCCGCCTTTTTTCCAAAAATCAGTGCATAAGCACCTTCGTTAATATAAACAGTCCGAATCTCGTCACCCTGCACCTCAAAAATACCGATGCCTCCCTGGATCAGATTTCCAAATGTATCCATAAACGGCTGAAAGGATTCTATTAATTCGGCCGTTGTCTCTTCCTGCTTGTACATCCCTTCACCTCCTGCAGTCTGTGCACATTATATATCATTTTATTTTATCTTGCAAAGTATTTCTTCGTGTATCCGTCTCGCCCGGTGGGCCCAGGTATGGCTTTCTGCCGCTGTTTCATAGGCAGTCTGCTGTATATGCTCCCATTTTTCCCGGTCGCCAAGCAGCAGCTTTATCCTCTCCGGCAATTCCTCCAGTTTGTCCAGTTCGTAGATACAGAGATCCTCGCCCACTTTCATGTTCTCTTCAAAATAGAGGCTCCAGTCCGTGAAACATACAGCCCCGTTTAGCATAGAATTAAAGACGCGGTCGTGGGCCCCTTCCTTAAACCAAGGCATCACATTCAGGGAAATCTTGGCCTGACTAATGGCCTTGAGGCATCCATATGAATCCTGCAGCCTGCCATTGATGATGTTCTCCGGATGGCGGCAGTCAAGCAGATCCCATCCTGCCCCAAAGCAGGCAACTTTCAATCCGGCATCCACCAGTGTCTTTACCACTTCTCCCCGGAAATAATGGCGTACATACAGATCGATCATAATCATGTTGGGCAGATTCTCCTTAATGCCCTCTTCTGTTATATCCTCCACCTCGTTACGAAGATGTTTCACGATCCCTTCTGTCATTTCCATGTGGGGATGCTCTATGAAATCCTGTATGATTCCCATATAAAACCGAGTATATTCATCATTGATCCGCCGGATCACTTTGTCAAAATTCCCCGGCGGCGTATAATTTCCGGTAAAAACCACATCATAAGGCCGCTCGTCCCAGGATGGCAGTGTGTCTTTTTTCCATAAGGAAGTGCCTGCCAATGGCAAAAATGGTCCTCTTTTGATCTCCGGAAAGTACTTTTTCAGATATCTTTCATGCTCTCGGTCAATGGAAATCTGCTGATAATCCTTTGGCAGATAAGGAACAAATTTGTGGTAATAAAACGGATGATCCACCACAATGTTGATAAAAGGTATGTTCCTTGCTTCAAAAAAGTTAATGCCCTTTGCATCCGTCAAATAGGACTCTCCACTGCAGCCTTCAAAGTTAAAACTAACTGCCGCCGTTATGCCGGGAACGGCAAAGGCCATCAGTTTTGACAAGCTGTCATACTCTTTACACTGGTCAAAATAAAACACTTCATATCCCAGTTTTTCAAATGTGGCTCCCATTTTTACACTAAAGTACCACAGTGTTTCGATTCCGTTGGTAAACATAACCAGTCTGCGGATCAAATCTTTCACCTTCTTTGATAAACTCTATTCTTCCTCTTCCGGCAGTGCCAGTTTCTGCTCTACCATTACTTTTTCTTCCAGACAATGGAACACATCCTCTACTGTCTCTTTTTTCAGTTTTGGCGAGATCAGACTTACCACCGGTACGATCACAAGTCCTGCCACCATGGCGAAGGCTCCGGCGTTGATGGGTGATGCGATAAACCGGAAAAACATATTTGCCACTGTGATCCCCACGCCACAGATAAAGCTGGCCCAGACCGCTGCTCTGGTAACCCCTTTCCAGTACAGTCCATATAAAAACGGTGCCAGAAACGCTCCTGCCAGTGCGCCCCAGGAAATACCCATAAGCTGGGCGATAAAGGCCGGAGGATCCAGTGCGATCACAACAGAGATCAGGATAAAACCTGCCAGCAGCACACGCATCCATACTAACTGCTGTTTCTCATTCATTTTTTTCACAAAAAGAGGCTTGATAAAATCCAGTGTCAACGTGGAACTGGAAGTCAGCACCAGGCTGGATAAAGTAGACATGGACGCCGACAAAACCAGCACGATCACAATTCCGATCAGGATGTCCGGCAGAGAGGACAGCATAGTAGGAATGATGGTGTCGTATTTTACCGTTCCATCCACTGCTTCTTTTACACCGGAGATCCGGCTGAAGCCGCCCAGGAAATAGCATCCGCCGGATACTACAATGGCAAACAAGGTAGAAATGATGGTTCCCGTATGTACTGCCTTTTCGTCTTTAATGGCATAGAACTTCTGGATCATCTGAGGCAGTCCCCAGGTTCCCAGAGAAGTAAGGATCACTACACCAAACAAGTTGGCCGGATCCGGTCCCAGAAAGGAAGCGTACGCTCCCGGCATAACCGAGCTTGGCACCTGTGCCAGTTCCTTGACCGCCGCCATAAATCCACCGTGTCCGCTGAGTACGGCTGCGATCACCGCTACGATACCAAACAGCATGATGATTCCCTGGATCAAGTCATTCCATGCAGTAGCCATATATCCACCTATGATCACATACACACCTGTCAGCACCGCCATTACTACCACACAGATCCGGAAATCTACATCAAATGCCATACCGAACAGGTAGGAAAGTCCGTTGTATACCGACGCCGTGTATGGGATCAGAAAAATAAATGCGATCACCGATGCCGCGATCCGCAGGCTCTGGCTGTCATACCTTTTACCAAAAAAGTCCGGCATGGTCATAGAGCCCAGATGCTTACTCATGATCCGGGTGCGCCGTCCTAAAACTACCCAGGCCACCAGCGAACCAAGTACTGCATTCCCAATACCGATCCAGGTAGATGCCAGACCATATTTATATCCAAACTGTCCGGCATATCCTACAAATACAACGGCTGAGAAATAAGAGGTTCCATAGGCAAACGCCGTCAGCCACGGGCCCACCGACCGTCCTCCCAATACAAATCCATTTACATCTGTTGCATGTTTTCTCGCATAGACTCCAATTCCCATCATGACCCCGAAAAACAGGATCAAAAGTATAATTTTTACTGCCATCTTCCTTCTCCTTTTAGTTTTCTTTGTCCTTTAACAGAGCGTTATATACATCCCTTTTGGATACGCCCCGGTCCTTCGCCACCTGCTTCATGGCACTTTTTTTGTCCATTCCCTGGTCAAGATACTGCTGCATATGCTCTGTCAGCGGAATTTCCTTCCACTGATCCTGTCTTTCTTCCCGCAGTTTCTCCTCATCGGCCCCATCCAGTACCAGGACAAATTCACCTCTTGGCGGATTCTCTGTATAAAAAGCCAGTGCCTCCTCCATGGTAAAATGCAATGCTTTTTCGTGTTTCTTTGTCAGCTCCTTGCAGACAGCAATTTTCCTCTGGCCCCCTACAACGCCTTCCAGCACTTCCAGCGTTTTTAACAGCCTGTGGGGTGCCTCATAAAAAACGGTAGTACAGGTGGTGTCAGCCAGCCGTGCCAGCACACTTTCCCGCTCCTTTTTATCTGCGGGCAGGAACCCTTCAAAAGTAAATCTTCTCGCTTTCATGCCTGAAAGAGTCAACGCCGTGATCACCGCCGCCGGTCCCGGCAGGGAAGTAACCTGGATCCCTGCCTCATAACACGCTCTGGCCAGATCTTCACCGGGATCTGAAATAGCCGGTGTTCCGGCATCCGTTACCAGTGCTATGGTCTCTCCTTCCAGCATCCTCTTAATAAGGACCGGTGTTTTTTCCATTTTGTTGTGTTCATGGTAACTGGTCAGCGGCGTCCGGATCTCATAATGAGTCAGCAGTTTTCTGGTCTGCCTGGTATCCTCCGCCGCAATCACATCTGCCTCCTGCAGGATCCGCAGGACCCGCAGCGTTATATCTTCCAGATTCCCAATGGGCGTCGCACACAAGTACAACATGCCTGCCATGTGCTTTCGCCTCCTTTCCTAATCGTAGTAAATATGCCGGATCTGTTCCATATAATCTCCCTCATCATCATATACGATCAAAGGCGGCTCTACCGTCAGCTGGGAATTACCTCCCCGCACTCCTTCAATCAGTACCATGTTTGGTTCTTTGTCTTTCTTTGGATAGACAAGCTGCATCCGCTTAGGCTGCAGTTTCGCTTCCACCATATCATGAAGTATCTCCGCCAGCCGGAAAGGACGATGTACCATGTAAAAATGTCCTCCCGGTTTCAATAACTTTGTAGCCGTCTCGATCCACTGTTTCAGGCTGCACGCCACCTCATGTCTGGCGATGGCTTTGTGGTCCCCGGGATTTTTCAACCCATGGGCATCCATCAGATAAGGCGGGTTGCTGGTAATGACATCAAAGGATGCCTTGGGAAAAATCTCTGTCCCTCTGCACACATCCCCCGTGATGATCTCCACCTTGTCACCAATGCCATTCCATGCCACACTGCGCCCGGCCATCTGGGCTACATCCGGCTGGATCTCAAGACCGGTAAAACTTTCCCCCGGCCAGCGGCTGTACATAAGGATCGGGATCACGCCATTGCCGCATCCCAGATCCAGACATTTCTGCCCTTCCTCTACCCTGGCAAACCAGGACAGCAACACCGCATCCATACCAAAACAAAACCAGGACGGATTTTGTATAATTCTCAATCCGTCCCGCTGTAAATCATCCAATCGTTCACCGGGCATTAAAACCGGTTTCTCTGAAGGCATTTTACTCATCTAACTTAGATTTTCCTTCCTTTTTTTCCATTGCTTCCAGCTTTTTCAACTCTTTGTCATGCTTTGCCTGAATTTTTTCCTTCGGGCCGCGGGTGCGGAATGACAGCTCGGAAACATCATAATCCCTTACTTCTTTTTCATCGTTATCCATTGTAACGATTACCTTTACCCGCTGTTTCAAAACACTGACACTCTGTACTTCCCCTGGCAGCCCCTCTGGGGTTTTAACACGGCTTCCCACATTCGGCAGATGGCTGTTCAGTTCCTCGTAAGCCTCTTCCTCATTTTTCAGGCAGCACATAAGACGGCCGCACACACCGGAAATCTTAGTGGGGTTCAGAGACAGATTCTGCTCCTTAGCCATCTTGATGGATACCGGCACAAATTCTGACAGATAACTGTGGCAGCACAACGGTCTTCCGCAGATTCCGATTCCTCCCCGGATCTTTGTCTCGTCTCTGACACCGATCTGACGCAGTTCAATACGGGTGCGGAACACGCTGGCCAGATCTTTAACCAGTTCACGGAAGTCAATCCTTCCATCCGCTGTAAAATAAAACAAAAGTTTATTATTATCAAATGTATACTCTGCCTCTATCAGTTTCATCTCCAGTTTGTGCTTGTGGATCTTCTGATAGCAGATACGGTACGCTTCCTTTTCTTTGCGCCGGTTTTCCGCCTCTTTTTCCTCATCCTCTTTGGTTGCCACCCGGATGATGGGCTTTAACGGTGCCACGATCTTTTCTTCTTCCATCTTGCGGTTCGGCAGTACAACCGTACCGATCTCCACACCTTTAGCCGTTTCTACAATGACAAACTCACCGCGCTTTAATTTATGTTTACCCGGGCTGAAGTAATATACCTTGCCCGCCTGTCGAAACCGGACTCCTATAATTTCTTTCATGTTCGGTTTATCCTCCTTATCAATCTTTCAATGCCATAAGCATCAATTCCATGGTGACTTCGAAATTCACATTGGCTTTCAGGCGCACCTTCGCCTTTTCAAAGGCCTGCATAATATGCTCGATCTGCTCGTAACCACGCAGGCTTGCTTCTTTTGCGATATTCGTTGACTCATCCTGAAAGATCAGCTGATTTATATTTTTAGTAGCCTTAAAAATTAACACATCCCGGTACCACAATTCCATCAGATCAATATAATCCCTGACTTCATCTTTTCTGGTTCCCAGTTCTTTGATATTTTCCAGCATATCACTGACTGTCATGTCCTGTACATGTCTGAGAAGATTCAGTATCATATCTTTTGTCTCAATAAAATCTTCTGATTTGGCATAGCGCATTGCCTTTCCCAGATTTCCCTGGGCGAAAGCCGCACTGGCCTTAGCCAGATAATCCGGCACCTGTCCCTGGGTTCTCAAAAACTCTTCCACGATGGAATTGCTTAACGGTCTGAATTCCATGATCAGACAGCGGGACTGGATAGTTGGAAGCAGTGCTGTGATATTACTGGTCAAAAGGATCACTACTCCGTATTCCGGCGGCTCCTCAATGGTTTTTAACAAAGCATTCTGAGCCTGCTCGTTCATTTTTTCTGCTTCCGGAACAATATATATTTTGTATGGACTGGCAAATGGCTTGATATCCATCGTATTGCACACCTGTTCCCGGATCTCACTGACCGTTATGAGATTAGCCTTCTCATGCTGCACCCAGATCACATCCGGCTGGTTGCCCGACTCAAACTGATGACAGGAAACACACTCTCCACAAGGCTTTTCTCCCTGGTTCTGGCACTGCAGTGCCGCTGCAAATGTCTTTGCCATATTCTCTTTTCCTACACCGGTCTCTCCCTGAAAAATATATGCGTGAAACGGCTTGCTTTCTCTGACTGCCGTCTGCAAATGATCTTTAATCTGTTCATGTCCCACGATTTCTGAAAATTTCAACATAATGTATCGCCACCTTTTTATGTGATTATATCTAACAATAAGCCACGGATCTCGTCTACCTTGTCCAAGATCGCAATGGCATCTTTTTCATCTTTGATCAGCTCTCCTGCCAGTTCATCCAGCACCTCATCCACCCGTTTGATCATTCCGTATACCCGGTGTCGTCCTCTCCGGTCCAGAAAATTCTCACGGCTGAACTTGTGGGAACGGTTTACAATTTCATTCATAAACTCTTTGATCAACTTGCGGTAATGCTTCATATCCCGCACATCCATGTGTTTCCCCAGTTTTTTCCCCTGCATGGTGATCTCTTCCATCATGACCTGCAGTCTGGCCGCCAGGCCATCCTCTTCAATGGAACTCATGAGGGTAAATTTAAAATCTTCCGCAGGAGCCTGATTCTTCTGCGTACCACTGGTCTGATTTACCTGCTGCATAGGATCGATCCGAATATCCATAAGCTCCTCCTTGTTCCAAAACTACTGATAAAACCCATTTCTTCCGCTCTTTCTATCTTACCATGCTTCCGGTATTTTATCTACCTTTTTTTAGCAGGCTGCGGATTTGCTCCAGGGCCACAGAAAGGTCCGTATTATCTATCCAGTCTGTGATTTCCAGTGCCTTCAGTTTTTCCCCGGAAAAATCTTCCTCATCCGCCAGAAAGCGCCGGCAGACCTCTGCCACACAAGGTGACGGCTGTTCTTTTTCCCTGGCAAGGCTCCGCTCCATCCGGAGAAAATCGTCTACCGCAATGTAAACCGGAACTACCTTGTCCTTTCCGTAATAATCCCGGATCTTCTCATACCCTTCCAAAGTAGAGATCATACAGCAGTCTCCCTGCTCAAAGTCGATCTGCCCGTCGTCTGCGGTAAAATAATACCAGGGTCCCTGCACTGTCTCATAACAACGGCACTCAATGATTCTGCCCTGCTGCCTCATGTCATTCATAGTGTCCTCACTGACAAAATGATAGGCTACACCCTCTTTTTCTCCCTGTCTTACCGGTCTGGTTGTATATGGGACTACCTGCTTTAAGGCCGGATCTTCTTCCAATATCTTCTGAAACAGCGTATCCTTTCCGGCTGCGCTTTTTCCCATAAAAATATATAATCTGCCCACGATCGTGACTCCTTTACTCTTTTAACACCCGCAGGTTCGACACCCTATCGTCCGCCGTTCCTGTCAGGTTTAATCTTTTCTCTTTCGCCTCAGAAATCTGCCCCAGAACATGGAGATCGATCATCTCCCCCGGCACTACAAACGGAATACCCGGCGGATACACCATAATGTACTCTGCTGACACTCTGCCACAGGCTTTCTCTATCGGTACTTCCTCCCAGGGGCCATTCATGGCCTCATAGGATGAATATTTCTTTTGTGGCAGCACAGAACCTGTCTCATGCATGTGAGGTTCGCTTTCAGAAAGAGTCTCATCCATATCTGAAAGTGCCTGCATCAGCCGCTCCAAAGATGCATCCGTGTCTGCCACCGTCGTCATGGCCAGCACATACTCTGCGGCCACCATCTCTATTTCTATATTATACGAATTTCGCAGTCTTTCTGCAAGTTCTGTGGCCGAGATGTCCGCTTTTCCGGTATAGATCACAAGTTTTCCCGGTTCCTTGAGCCGGTGATGCCACAGGGACAGATGCCGCCACCTCTTTGCCTCTTCATAAAATCGCTCAAGCCTTTTCACATAGGCACAAAAAGCCGGCTTCCCTTCCTGTTCCAGCCAGTCCATGCACTGTGCCACACTGGCCATCAATACATAAGATGGGCTGCTTGTTTCGTAAATATCCAGATAACGCCGGATCTTCTCTGCCGCTACCCGGTCACTGCACTGGTGCAGCACTGCTGTCTGGGTCAGGGCCGGCAGTGTTTTATGAAGGCTTTCAATCACCAGATCTGCCCCTTCCTCCATAGCAGTTTTCCATCCCCTCATCCAGTTCAGATGAGCGCCATGAGCCTCGTCCACTACAAGGGGGATCTGATATCGGTGGACTATTTCTGCTATTTTGCCCACTTCCGACACTACCCCTTCATAAGTAGGGGAAGTAAGGATGACGCAAGCCGCATTTTCATGAGTTTCTAATGCCTTTTCCACCTCTTCCGGCGGACACTGCAGCGCCGCTCCCGTCTGGGGATCAATCTCCGGCTGCAAATACACCGGCTCCAGTCCCAGCAGATAGATCCCGTGGTACACCGACCGGTGGCAGTTTCTGGCCACCAGAACCTTGTCTCCTTTTTGGCAGCACGCCGACATGGCCGCCAATATTCCGCAGGTACTGCCATTTACCAGAAGATAACTTTCTCTGGTCCCATACATTTTCCGCATCTGATCCATCAGCCGGCGTATCCGTCCCTCCGGGTGGTGAAGGTTGTCCGTCCCCTCCACCTCCGTCACATCCAGTCCGTAAGGATCCTCCATAGAAAAAGGAGGCTGTCTCTTATGCCCCGGCATGTGCATGGGAAGCCGTCCGCTGTCCCGGTATTGTAAAAGAAATTCATAAAGATTCATATAGACTCCTATTCTGGCAGGTCCCTGGGGGCCCTCTGCAACACAAAAGTGACATCCCACAGGATGTCACCTTCTATCTGGTATTTTTATCAATTAGAAACTATAGTTATACATCATTGGGGTTGATACACCAATAATCATCACTACTACAACTAAATAAATCAACATCAATGCACTCAAAATAATACCGATAATACCACAGATCATACCCGCCTTCGTAAAACTGTTGGCATGACCCAGATCGTTTTCTTTTTTTGCAAAAATGCAGGCAATAATTCCGCAAATGATTCCCGGAACACCATATAAACAGCATGTCACTATTGAACAAATTCCCAAGACCATGGATGCTATAGAATAGCCTGACGGTTTGCCGGGTTCCGGCTGTGGAACTGGGTTTGGATTACCCTGTGTATTATTTCCATAATAAGAATTATTCATTTCTTCATTCATCATTCTTCCTCCTTCTATCAATACAGAACAAGAAAAAACAGCAACGGCAAACTGCTTTTGCAGTTCCCCGCCTGCTGTCCGTTTTTCTTTATCCTGCCAATCCGACAGATACACCAACTACTACCAGCAAAATAATAACTACTACCCATACTGCTAATGCGATGATAGAGCATACAAGACCAGCTGTAGCCATTCCTGATTTTGCCTTTTTCTTAGCAATAGCAGCTAATACGATACCTACGATTGCCAGTACCCATGAAACATAAGGCAAAATGCATGTCAGGATCAAAGAAACGATTCCCAGTACCATTGAGGCAATGGCAAGGCCATTTGACTGTTTTTCTTCCATTTTGTTTTCCTCCTCTTTCTAGATTTATATATACATTTTATTATACCTTTATATCCTTTGTCAAATATTTTGTTGCTTTTTGTTGACATTGTCAATATTTTGTAGTAATATGTTGTTGTAATCGAAGGCGATTCACCCATAGGTGAGTTGCCTTTTTTTTTGCCCTAATCATTTGCCTATGCAAATGATCGCCTATATATAGTTTAGTTCTCTATTCCCCAGAAAAGAACCGCGAAAGCGGTTCTTTTCTACTTTTATCCGGCCTACATCATGCGCCAGCCGGAGTGGTATTTATTTTTCAGGGAAGATTTATTTTTCTTGCCCCATCCCAATGGATAACCGTCCACACACACAAGAACCCAGCCGTTGTCCTTTCCAGCCTCTTCCTGTGTCAGCGTCAAAGTCTCACCTTTCAGATACCGGATCACCCTCTCATCCTTCGAGGACAGATCCAGGCAGTTTTTATACTCACTTTTCTTCAGTGCCATAGCCAAAGACTGACTTGGCTCAAAGCGGTTTTTCTTCATTTCTCCCAGAAACAAACCGCTGCGCAGAAAACGCAGTCCTTTCATGTCCGGCAGCTGTTTCGGCATATAGTATACCATGCCCTGCTTGCTTTCCATCCGGTCCGGTTCAAACTCTCTTGCCAGTCCAGCGGCAAATTCCTGAAACAGGCGTTTTTCTTCACCTTTTAATCCACTTCGCCGCTGGTCGTAACTTTGCACAGCCCCTTCCGCCGTTTCCTTCTTGTGGAACAATGCCAGAAAATGACCTTCACCGTCTAATTTGTGTGGGAAAATGCGGATGCAGTCTTCGATTTCTGACCGGGAACTGTCAACCCATGCCGGATTTCCTTTGGAAAATCCCACATATCCCTGCATTGGCACGATCTCCATGGAATCATCCATAGACAAAATCTTGTCCACCGTTCCCTCATCCTCCAAAGGAGAAAATGTACAGGTAGAGTACAACAGATATCCTCCCGGCTTTAACATAGGCAGTGCCTGCCGCAGGATCTCTTCCTGCAGTTTGGCATAAAATTCCGGCCCATTCTGCTCCCAGGCTTTCACCATGGATGGCTCTTTCCGGAACATTCCTTCGCCGGAACACGGCGCATCAATCAAGATCTTGTCAAAAAATCCAGTGAAATACTCCTGTAATTTCTGTGGATATTCCGTCACGATAAAACTATTTTCCACGCCAAACAATTCTATATTTTTCAGCAGTGCCTTAGCCCGCTTACTGCTTATGTCATTGGCGATCAAAAGACCGGTGCCATGGAGTTTTGCCGCCAATTCCGTGGCCTTTCCTCCCGGTGCGGCACACAGATCCAGCACCACATCCCCCTCTTCTACCGGCAGGCGGGAGGCCGGCGTCATGGCACTGGGATCCTGAAGATAATACAACCCTGCAAAATAATAAGGGTGTTTCGCCGGTGCCACTTCCGGATCATAGTAAAATCCATTGTCTACATAAGGGATCGGGGTCAGTTCAAAGGGAGAGATTTTCAAAAAATCTTCCACGGAGATCTTGGCTGTATTGACCCGCAGACCATATTTTCTTGTATCTTCCATAGATGCCAGGTACGCCGGGTATTCCTCCCCCAGGATCCTTTTCATCTCATCACAGAACTTCTTTGGTAAATCCATATGGCAACATCTCTCCTAATTTTCTTACTGTGTATTCTTTTCCGCTTTTTGCACACACGATCTCAAACTCCGCCGGATCACAGAACTCTGCCATCACCTGCAGACAAACGCCGCAGGGAGATGGTGCCGCCATTTCCCCTTGCCTGCCGCCTACAATGGCAATCCGCACAAATTCCCGCTTTCCTTCGCTGACCGCCTTGAAAAAAGCCGTCCGCTCGGCGCAGTTAGTAGGCGTATAGCCGGCATTTTCAATATTACATCCTGTATACACCGTGCCGTCTGCACATTGCAGTGCCGCTCCTACCATAAAACCGGAGTACGGCGCATAGGCCTTTTCTCTGGCCTCCATGGCCTTTTGTATCAACTCTTCCATTTAGTCCTCCATATAACTTACAAACTGATTTCCTGCCTGTTTGAATATTTTTTCATATTCCGAACGGCTGACTTTTACTTCTTTATTTTTCTCCGGATTGAACAGATACAGCTGGCTGCTTGTGTATCCACTGATCACCACCGCTTTGCCAGTTCCGGTAGACGCCGCCACCGCTTTATTGTTGCTGACAAAGTAAAGTACCTGCTCCAGAGTACATCCTTTGAGATTGATGGTTTCCGGCATATAGGACGCCAGCATTTCATAAATGGATTTGTTGGCCGCAGACAGTTCCCTGGCATCCACGGTGAAATGGTTCTGTTTCAATATCATATATGCGCAGGCCCCCAGGTTAGACACGCCATTGCCCTCCTTGGTCATTTCAAGACCGCCGATGTTATTCATCAGGAAACTTCCGCTTCGCTCCCATACGATCTGCTGTTTGCTGGAAATCACCACGCCCATCTGCCGGTCTGCCTCTTTGATGGCAGCTCTGGCACTTTCATAGGAAGCAGTGATACGACCCAGGGCAGACACATAATACTTGGTTCTCGCCGGCTGTTCCAGACGCACATAGCGGCCGCTGTAATATACCGTAGACGGTCCGGCTATTTTCTTCGGTGCCTCTTCCATGGTAAAGGAAGACGGCAGTTGTATATACCACTCTGTCAAAGATTTGCTGGTAACTCTTGATTCATAGGAAATCTTGGTGCTCTCCTGCTGTGTAGCCGTCAAAATACTATCTTCTCCGGCCTCTGTATAAGAAGCACCCGATTTTTTGCATAACTTCATGTTGATCACATTTCCATTGGCACGGATAGACTGGACATACTGCCCATCTTTTGTGTAAGTTTTCTTGACCTGCCCTGCTGTATCTGCAATCTCAATCTGATAACAAGGAATGGTCTTGGAACCATCTGCATTGGTCACAATGTCCGAATTTCTCACTCTTCCGAACACAACATTTCCCTCAATGACTCCCAGCAGACGGATACTGACATTTTTGTCCTCCGACGGGATTACGGTCTTCTCATCATTTTCCAGATTGTAAATGGTCAGGCTGTCTCCATATCCTCTGCCCATAGAAGAGGACCACACATAACAGTTGGCTTTTTCCATGGTCATAAAGGAAGTGCTTTTTATATTCTCTGCCAGTTTTTCCAGTCGTTTCCCGGACATATTGTAGGCATACACGGTATTTCCCACGGTGAAATAATAGATTCCCCTTGGACTGACATAACCGTATGATGCAAAATCTTCTTTCAGCTGCTGGTAACTGGCATTGGCCGGCATATACACCATTTCTTTCAATTCCTTGTCCTTGGTGTATTCATACAATACCACTGCCACATCTCCTTCATATTCTCCCCGCGGAAAATATCCATAGACGCAGAAGTACAAATTCCCCTCGTCATCCACTTTTAGCAGACGAATATCCTGCTCGTTGTAAGCTTTGTATGCATAAGATGCATTCTGTCCAAAAGAACTGTATACTGTTACAACCTGGTTTGCCTTCATGTCATAGCAGTACAGAGAACCACCCCGTTCAAAATACAGCTGGCTGCCACCTGCATCGGTCAGCATACGGCTGTCATGCTCCTGTGTAATTCCCAGTTTCAGCTGTCCTGTCTGAGGGCTTGCGCAATCCGGGTTAAACTCTGCTTCCATGGTTCTCTCAAAATTCAGCAGATAATCATGTCCTCCGGCATAACGGACACGATAAAATTCTTTCATATGATAAATCTCACTGCCAGAAGCAGTGGCTGCTTTTACAAAATAATTATACTGGATACAGGCTGTCTCCATATTGTATTCTTTTACAGAAACCAGTTCCTCAGATATTACCTTTGGTGCCATAGCACTGTATGTCACCAGATCGGAACTGGATGTAATATCTACCTTTGCCAGTGTGCTGTTGGCGTTCTGGCTGCTTGGCTCCAGGTACTGCTCCAGTTCATCCTGTTTGCTCTTCTGGAAAGTCGCCTTGTGAAACTTTCTGACAAAAGCCAGTTTATCTGCCAGATGGGAATCCTCCAGATAATACTTCAGACGGGTGTAATAATGTATCTTTCTTCCTGAAGATGCTGTACCTACCACATCCAGAATGTACTCCGTACTGGTTTTAAAACTGTAGTCAAATGTGATCGTAATAGTCTTGTCACCGGATGATACCGCTCCCACTTCTTTTTCATCATACACTTCCCCCGATTCCTTATCCAGGATCCGGTAAGAAATCTTTGTGAGAGAATCCTTGGCATCTGACAGGTTCAAAAGTATGGTTTTGCTGTCATTTAACGGTGTCACGGTTTCACGGATCACATTGGCGTCCGTGGTCTCACCGTATCCATACAGTGTATTGATCTTCTGTCCCTGGGTAGTCAGGGTTATATAGGGAAAAGTCTCTCCCTGCAGCTTTGATTCCTTGCTGGTGTCATTGAGATTTGTAGACATTCGGCTTCCAAAAAAGAACAAAGCCCCCACAAAAATCAACAGCAGTCCTACTGTTTTATATATATATTTGATCATTGATTTCATTCTCCAATCTATTTAAGCACTTTTTTGCAAAAATCGTCTACTATAGTTTAACGGCTTTCCTTGAAAAGTGCAAGATATACACAAAAATTTTCTATTTTCATATATTAGGTAATAAACGCCAACAGGGAGGATGCATTTTGAAATCCAATCAATCTCCTCTTATTCCACCTCTTACTCCGGTATACGGGGCCGGACGCCTGTGGGAACTGGAAGACGACGATGCTTATCTGAAATATCTGTATCCGCAGATCACTCGGCAGATCAGTGAATTTGTGGAAGAGGTCTGTGACCAGATGGAGCACGAGGGCAGTCTTATGTTTGATCAGTACCCGGACCGCACAGCACTGCAGATTCTCGCCAGCGGCATTGAAAAAGACTTCCGAAAAAAATACCCCGATTCCTACTCCCGGGAAGATACTCTTCTGCGGGATATGATCGAGGTTGTCCTGTTTCATGAAATTATGCACCGACGCTACCGCTACCGCAGCCGCCGGCGCCTCTATCTGTAATCAAACCGGATAACAGGGGCGGCCAAAGAGGCCCCCCTATCCTGTTACATAATAAACTCCACCTTTTTATCCGTGCCGGACGCTTTCAACTTAATGACAATAAACGGATAAGAAGGTGCCTTTTTCACCACTGCCCCCTCTTCCGGTCCGGTCAGTGTGGTATCCAGGTACAAAACATCCCCCTTGGAATATAAATCATTTACTTTGATATTATACCCAAAACTAGGCCGTTCTCCATACCCGGAAGCCAGATAGAAAAATTCACCTTCTTCGTATGTGATCTGAAATTTGTTGATCTTCTTTTTATCAATTTCTTTTTTCAGTGTGTCTGGCACATCTTCTGCCGGAACCACTGTATATTCCAGTGTTTTGCCCTTTCCGTTCTCTTCGGTAGATGTCTTCTGTCCACAGCCGGCCAGGCAGACCACCAGACAGCATATGATCCCAAGGAGCCATACTCTTGTTTTTTCCACGCAGATACTCCTTCGCTTTTTTCCCATTCTATGATAAAAAAACAGGATATATGCTTTATTTACTTTGTTTCATCTCTTCAAAATAATTGGCAAGTGCTGCAAATTCAGACAGCCCCAGTTTTTCTCCCCGGATGGCCGCCGGCAGTCCTGCTGCCTGGATCGCCTGTCCTACCTCTTCCTTGGAAAAAGGAAGTTCACTGCTGTTTGTCAAACCATTTTGCAGCGTTTTTCTCCGCTGGTTAAAAGACGCACGGATCAGCTTAAACATCAGTTTTTCATTTTTCACCTCCACCGGTGTGGCTTCCAGACAATTCAGCGTGATCACGGCACTTCCAACTCCCGGCCGGGGCATAAAGCAGTTCGGTGGCACATGGGCTGCAATGGTCGGTTTCGCATAATACTGTACCGCCAAAGAGAGGGCACCGTAGGCCTTGGTTCCCGGCTCTGCCTTCATGCGGTCTGCCACCTCTTCCTGTACCATAACCGTCACGCTGGACAGGGGCACATGGCTTTCAAACAGTCCCATAAGTATCGGCGTCGTAATGTAATAAGGCAGATTTGCCACTACCTTGATGGGTCTGCCTTCGTTGTACTCTCTGGCAATGGCCGGGATGTCCTGCTTCAGAATATCTCCCTGCAGCACCGAAACATTGTCATAACCGCTTAATGTCTCTTTCAAAATCGGGATCAGATTATGATCGATCTCTACCGCCAGTACCTGCCTTGCCGCCTCGCACAGATACTGAGTCATCGTACCGATGCCCGGGCCAATTTCCAGCACAAAATCGTCCTTTGTCACATCCGCCGCCTGAATGATCTTTTCCAGCACCCTTGGGTCAATGAGAAAATTCTGTCCAAATTTTTTCTGAAAATGAAAATCATGTTTCTGCAGAACCTCTATGGTTTCCTGTGGATTTCCTAATTTTGCCAAACTTTCAATTCCTTTCTTCCAGTTCCTGCAGGCCGTACAGTCTGCAGGCGTTTCGGGTTGTTTTCTCTATTACTTCCTCTGTGGTTACACCCTTCAATGCTCCGATTTTCTCTGCTACATAGATCAGATTGGATGAGTCATTGCGGGTTCCCCGGTTTGGCTCCGGTGCCATATAAGGGCAGTCCGTTTCCAGTACAATACGGTCCAGAGGGATCTGCTCCACCGTCCGGATGCATTTTTTTGCATTTTTAAAAGTTACCACACCGCCGATACCAATGTAAAAGCCCATTTCCACATATTCTTTGGCCATCTCCGGCGAATAGGAGTAGCAGTGGATCACACCGCCACATTCATAGGCCTTGGTCTCTTTCAATAGTTCCATGGTCTCTGCCGCCGCATCCCGGCTGTGAATGATCACCGGAAGCTGCACTTCTCTGGCCAGTTGGATCTGCCGTAGAAACCACTTTCTCTGCGCCGCCGGTTCCGGCTCATCCCAGTGATAATCCAGACCGATCTCACCAATGGCTACCACTTTTTCCTCGGACGCATGGCTGCGGATCCAGTCCATATCTGCCTCCGTCAGATCCGCCACTTCACTGGGATGGACTCCCAGCGCTGCATGAATAAAATCATACTGCTTTGCCAGTGCCAGTGCCTCTTTGCTGGACGACATATCTGCACCTACATTGACAAGCTGCCCCACTCCCTTATCTCTAAGGGAGCCGAGCAGCTCATGTCTATCCTGGTCAAATGCTTCATCGTCATAATGACTGTGTGTATCAAAAATCCATCTGTTCATAGTCAGTCCTCTAGCAGATCTCTGCTCCTGCCGGCATTGCTTTTTCCGGAGTCATCAGTGCCAGATTACCCTCTGCATCTTCTGCACAAAGCAACATTCCTTCTGACAGCACACCTGCCAGTTTCGCCGGTTTCAGGTTTACAAGCACCATCACTTTCTTTCCAACCATTTCTTCCGGTGTGTAGTATTTGCGGATGCCGGATACGATCTGCTTCATCTGGCTTCCTACACGCACCTGGCTGCAAAGAAGTTTCTTGGATTTTGGCACTGCCTCACAAGATACGATCTCTCCTACCTGGAACTGCATTTTCATAAAATCATCAAATGTAATTTCCGGTTTTGCCTCGATATCTACTACTTCTTCCTGGCTCTCGGCTGTTTTCTCTGCTGCCGGTTTGCCAAATTTTTCTTCAACCTGGGCCATCACTTCGGAAAGATCCAGTCTCGCAAACAAAATTTCTGGTTTTTCTACTACTTTTGTACCGGATACGTACTGTCCGAATGCCAAATTCTCAAGGTCACAGTTCTCAGCCTGGATCTGGGACAGGATTTTTTCAGATGTTTCCGGCATAAAGGACTGCAGTAAAACAGCACCCATACGGATTCCCTCTATCAAATGGTACAGAACCGTAGCCAGACGGTCTTTCTTCGCCTCGTCTTTTGCCAGAACCCATGGCTCTGTCTCGTCAATATATTTGTTGCAGCGTTTAAACAGAGTAAAAATCTCAGAAATAGCATCTGCTACTCTCAATTCATCCATCTTGGCTGTCACTTTGGCCGGTGTCTCAGACAGAACTTTCTTGAAGTCCTCATCCATCACATCATATACTTCTTTATTTTCTACCACTCCGCCAAAATATTTATTGCTCATGGAAATAGTACGGTTTACCAGGTTGCCCAGTGTGTTGGCAAGGTCTGAATTCATGCGCTCTACCATCAGTTCCCATGTGATCACACCATCGTTTTCAAATGGCATCTCATGAAGCACAAAATAGCGCACAGCGTCCACTCCAAAGAAATCTACCAGATCATCTGCATACAGCACATTTCCCTTGGACTTACTCATTTTACCGTCTCCCTGCAGAAGCCATGGATGACCAAACACCTGCTTTGGAAGCGGAATATCCAGTGCCATCAAAATGATCGGCCAGTAAATTGTATGGAAACGGATAATATCTTTTCCGATCAGGTGCAGATCTGCCGGCCAGTATTTTTCATACAGATCGCCGTGGTTGCCGTCTACATCATATCCCAGTCCGGTGATATAGTTGCTCAGTGCATCCAGCCATACATATACAATGTGACCCGGATCAAAGTCTACCGGGATTCCCCATTTAAAACTGGTTCTGGAAACACACAGATCCTGCAGACCCGGTTTCAGGAAGTTGTTTACCATCTCATTTTTACGGGCAACCGGCTGGATAAACTCCGGATGGTCCTCAATATGCTTCATAAGACGATCCTGATATTTACTGAGTTTCAAAAAGTACGCTTCTTCCTTTGCCGGCTGGCACTCTCTGCCACAATCCGGGCACTTGCCATCTACCAGCTGGGAAGCCGTAAAGAAAGACTCACATGGTGTACAATACATTCCTTCATAGAAACCTTTATAAATATCCCCTTTGTCATACAGCTTTTTGAAGATCTTCTTAACCTGAGCTTCATGATCCTCATCCGTCGTACGGATAAACTTATCATAGGAAGTGTTCATCAGATCCCAGATTCTGTGGATCTCTGTGGATACATTATCTACAAACTCTTTTGGTGTAATGCCTGCTTCTTCCGCCTTTAACTCGATTTTCTGTCCATGTTCATCCGTTCCTGTCTGAAAACGAACATCAAATCCCTGAAATCTCTTGTATCTGGCGATCGCATCTGCCAGAACGATTTCGTAAGTATTTCCAATGTGGGGTTTACCGGATGTATAGGCAATCGCGGTAGTGATATAATATGGTTTCTTTGCCATGGTCATAATCCTCCTAATCTTCTATCCTTAAGTGGCGCACGCACCACCTTAAATCACGACTTATCTCTCTAATTTTAGAGAATTGTGTGTAACTTGTCAAGGAATCCTGTTTTATTTTTGAGGATTTATGCTTTTACCAGACACTGTCCATCGCAGATTTCCAAAGTTTTTCCTGTCATCTCTGCAATCTCTGGATTGTGAGTTACTAAAATAATGGTTTTCCCCTGTTTATTTAAATCCTGCAGCACCTGCATCAGTTCCTTACCTGTATTCTGATCCAGTGCCCCGGTGGGCTCATCTGCCAAAATCAAATCCGTCTCCGCCACCAAAGCCCGGGCAATTGCCACACGCTGCTGCTGTCCGCCGGATATCTGGGTCACTTTCTTTTTCAAAAGATCCTCAATCCCCAGATAACTGGCATATTTATGTATCAGTTGCTTCTTTTTCTTATGGGGCATCCTGCGACATAACAGCGGAAGTTCTATATTATCATAAACACTGTATTCGTGGATCAGCGCAAACTGCTGAAACACAAAACTTAACCCGGCATTCCGAATTTTACTTAATTCTTTTTGAGAAAGAGTGTCCACTCTTTTTCCTCCCAGGAGGTATTCACCACTTGTAGGTTTATCCATACATCCCAAAACATTCAGCAAAGTTGTCTTTCCCGATCCGGAAGGACCTACAATAGACCAGAACTCTCCTTCTTCTACGGTCCAGTTTATATGTTTTAGTGCCTCTGTCTTTGCGTCCCCCTTTCCATAAATTTTTCCTATATCTTTTAATTCGATCATGCTCATGTCACTCACTGCCTCCTATTAATTTCTGTGGCTGCATCTTTCCCATCTGTCTCATGGCAAAAATACAAGCCGGAATGATCTGTATCACGACAAACAGACCGCTCACTAAAAACAATGGCAGGCCAAACTGTCCCTGGGAGAACTCCACGCTGCCATCCTGGCTCTGTCCATATACATACCAGGCATATATTCCCTCTGTGAGCCAGGCCAATACACCTACGAAAAACAGTTCCTGCGTAAAAAGCACTGCCAGCCTGCCACTGGTATATCCTACCGCCCTCCGGATGCCGATTTCCTTCTTTCTCTCATAGATACGGGCGGACATCAGAGTAATCGTGGCGATCATGACAAAGGAAATAATCAAAACGGCACCGGATAACCAGATAAAATTGTCCTCCATCGCTTCATCATATGCTGCTTTCAAAACTGTATCCACCGTTTTGGCACTTACATCTACCTTACAGAGATCTCCTGCTGTTTCTACCGCCTTAATGGCCTCTTTTTCCGTTACTCCTTCCGGAATTAACGCGTACAGATCCTGAAGTGTGCTGCTCTTCACTCCGCTTTCCACAACAACTGTGTTTTTCAGCGAAACATAACTCTGGGATACAAGGTTGTCGTCAAACCACAGTCCCTGGGAATCTGTCATTCCCTGAAGAACATAGCATTTATCATCTATATCTGTTATGATCTGTCCCAATTTTAAATGATATTTTTTACAAAGATCCTGAGAGATCCAAATGGATAAAGGATCGTTTTTTGAACCCTTCTTATCCTGGTCAAATTTGACCTGTGATACTTTTTTACCACTGACCACCGGTATTTCCTTCAGCCACTCCAGATTGTCAGACAACATAATACTATCCAATTCTTCTCCACTTAGAGATGGGCTCTCAAACCAATGACTTTTAAATCCACCTAGTTTGTCTACTTTTCCTGATGCAAGCAGGTTCTTTTCAAAAGAAGATAAACCTGCTTCCATGTCCTGTGCGTCCACCTTAATATTCAGGGTTTTACCGACATCCGCCTGTATATCTTTTCTTACAACCGAAAAATACTGGAACACTCCCTGATACAACACATAAGCATCCGTCATAAACATCAAAGCAATAAATAACTGCAGAAAAAGGAGAAAATTGGACCATTTTCGTTTCCAGATGTTCCGAACAATATCACGCATTTGTGTCTCCCTCCTTTAATATGATGGCTGGTGAAATTTTTAATATTTTCCGTATGGAAGTCAACGCTACCATACAGGTTGTAAAGATAACGATAAATCCACCAATCAGGATATTCTCTTTATACAAAGATAATGTGTATTCTGTAAATATAGTTCCTACACACATCTTAATGATCCACTGAATCACCATCGTAACAATCCATGCGATAAAAAGGATACCAAACATTTCCTCCATTACCAGTGCTAAGATCTTCTTGTTGGTAAAACCAAATGCCTTTCTGACACCAATCTCGTACCGTCTTTTTCCCAGCCAAAAATGCATGATATTGATACTGTATAAAAGTGACAGCAGATATCCCATAACAGCCAATGGGAAAATCCGATTCTGGCTGTTGCTCAGATCTTTCAGCACATCCCCTGTCTCGATTGCCTGCGGTTCATCATAAGTCAGGGTTTTCATCTGTTTTTGCCCTTCCTTCTTCATGCTTTCCAGCAAATCCGTCGTATCTCCTTGTTGTGAATATACGATCATGCTAACCATATTAAGTTGATGCAATTGGTTTTCTACATCCTTTGGCAAAGCAGTTGCCGGCACAAAAAGGCGGTTATCCCAAAGCGAACTCTGGTTTTTCACGCCCACTTCTCCCAGCACCTCATACTGCTGTTTTCCCAGACTCAGATAAGACTTTCCATTTTTCTTTTCAACCAAATGTCTTAGACTTTTACCTATGAGAACTACTTTCTTTCCCTGGCATATTTCCTGCTTTGTATAAGATCTTCCCTGGGTGATAGGATACTGCCACTGTCCATCTGCTCCCAGATACTGGGCACTTACCGGCACATAACTTCCTACATCATCCTTGTCAATATGGATCAAAACTTGATGGATCATGACCCCCTGTCCCGATTTTGCCACAGACAGCATATCTTTCAATGCATCTATCTTGAACTCTTCCTCTCCTTCGCAGTAAAAGTTAACTGCCATACCATTGGGAGGCATTGCCTTCTTCTTTGCATCTTGTGCCTGTAAGATCTGAGCCACAAAACTAGTAGCCACAGAAATTACAAACATGGATAAAATTAAAGTAATCGTCAGGAATACCGTTGAAAACCGTGCATTTTTATAACGGTTTGCCGTCAGTCTGACTATGTTGCGAATTAAATTCATGCGCGAACCCCTATCTTATTGATATGAAGAGGGTGCTCAGCACCCTCCAGTTTTTTAATGCCAATTGTATTTTACCAATCAGAAAGTTCAGCCTTTGTAGTTAATGCATTTGTACTTTTATTACGAACACTATGTACCGAATAGTATTTATAAATAGACTTTCTTTCATCCTTTGTGATTGCTGTCTTATCACCATAATCATAATCCGATAAGATATACTTCTGCCAAATATATTTTGCATAATACAATCTTACCTCTACTCGGCGATTCGCCATTCCCTTCCAAGTTGTAACTGCCGTAGCTTTATCATTGCCAACAGCTGACCATGTACATTTCAAAGTCGCTTTTATCACATTCCCTGAATATGTTTTTGTCTCCGATTTTGTTTCTGCCGATGCGTAATTAGCACCAAATAAAGATGACATAATTCCAAAAGCCATCATAATTGCCACAAATTTTCTTTTCATTTTCTTATTCTCCTGTCATTATATATTATTTAATGCAAGCCGTCTCTGTTCTTATTCCAGACAGAGACTTAATCAAATCATTTCTCTGTTGATACCAATCTCACCCATTCTCTCACCTTCTTCCCTAATATCTGCCTTTTTTCGACAACACCGTAAATTATACTTATCTGTCTTTTCTTTTCAATCCATTTGGCAAAAATGGAACTTTTCTGGCAAAATTGGAACTTTTTATTACCTTTTTTGCTGCTTTTTCCACCATTCTCGGACCTCTTTATAACGAGATTTAGAAATGGGGATCTTCTTTCCCCCAGATAATAGAACTTCATACCGGCAAATATTCTGTATATAGTCGCCGTTTACCAGAAAACTTTTATGTACTCGAAGATAATTTGATCTGTTTAATCGCTTTTCCAAATCATCTAATTTTTCCCTGACAACTCGGATCTCCCTTTTCTTTTCTGTTTGAATATGCATTTCCAGTTTATGTCCCTGGCTGGCAACATATATAACCGTATTCATCTCTCGTTTATCCATTTCTTTTTCCATTTTGTATCTGACTCCCAATTCCATCAAACTCGCTGTGATTTCATCCACTCGCTCCTCATCATACAACTTAATAATCATCCACCTATTACTTCCTTTCTTTCTTATTGATTTTGTCAAATTTATGTTAAAACAATATTATTGTATCATACCAAAATAAAAAAACAATGAAAATCGTCGAAATTGGAGTGAACGGTATGTTTTATGCGATGAGTGGTCAAAATTTCATTGCTAAATCCCTTTTTCTACCTTACAATATAGGAAGAATCATCTCAAAATGTATTTTAAGACGGTTCCGACGACCTGCCGCCGAGCTGAAGCGAGGGGGCAACACATGTTACAACAAGGAGGATTTATATATGTTGATCATCGGTTCTCATGTAGGTATGAGTGGAAAAGATATGCTCAAAGGATCTGTAAAAGAAGCTCTTTCTTATGGTGCCAATACCTTCATGGTATACACAGGTGCACCTCAAAATACACGACGCAAAGAAATCGACCAGCTGAATATACCGGCTGCCAGAGAATTAATGAAGGAGCATGACATGAATAACTTCATTGTACACGCTCCTTATATTATCAATCTTGCTAATACGGTAAAACCCGAGACATTTGAACTGGCAACTGAATTTCTTGCCAAAGAGATCACCCGCACAGCGGCCATGGGTGCAGAGGTACTGGTACTGCATCCGGGCTCTCATGTAGGTGCCGGCGAGGAAGCCGGTCTTGCCCAGATCATAAAAGGGCTTAACCAGGTTCTTACCCCGGATACTCCGGTTAAAATCGCCTTAGAGACCATGGCAGGGAAGGGTAGTGAATTAGGACGCTCTTTTGAAGAACTAAAAACCATCTACGACGGTTGTCTCTACCCGGACAAACTGAGAGTATGCTTCGATACCTGTCATGTCAGCGATGCAGGTTATGATCTGATCCACGACTACGCAGGAGTTATGGATGAGTTTGACCGGATCCTGGGTCTGGATCAGATTGCCGCATTCCACATGAATGACAGTAAAAATCCATGCGGTGCCCACAAAGACCGCCATGAGAACTTTGGTAAAGGCTGTCTGGGACAGGATGCCTTGATGCAGGTTATCAATGACCCTCGTTTTTCTTGTATCCCTAAGATTTTAGAGACACCTTATTACAAGGATCCGGAGGGTGTCAAAAAGCCGGCACCACCTTATAAAGAAGAAATTGCCCTGATCCGTTCTTTATACACGGGGGATTAAGCAGTCATTTCTTTTCATTGGAAACGCGTGGCAGACTGACGCGGCAGAACCGGCGCAGAAACTGCTTTGCATTAAATGGGATCAGCGGATAGATATAACTTTTTCCGCTGATCGTTTTATTTCTCACGATACAAAGTCCTACAAAGACCGTTCCTCCAATCATTCCCCACAGTCCGAACGCAGCGGTCAGTGTCAGCAGGATTATTCTCATAAACTTCAGCGCATACCCCAGTTCCAGGCTTACCTGAGTATAATTCGCCACCGCCACGAAAGCCATATACAGCATGATTTCAGAATTAAACCAGCCGGATGAAACCGTATAATCTCCCAGAATAATACCTGCCACCACGCTTAACGGCGTGCTCAGCATACTCGGTGTATTCACGGACGCCAGTTTTAATCCATCGATCATCAGTTCCAGCATCATCATCTGTAGATAGATCGGTACATGGACGGCATCGTTGATCTGGATAAAAGAAAGCCAGTCCGGCAGCCAATCCGGGTGATTGATCAAAAGCAGAAAGATAGGTGTCATAAACACCGCCAGCACATTGATGAGCATTCGGGACAGTCTCAGATAGGTACCTGTTACCGGCGGGAAAAAATAATCATCCGCATCTTCCACAATATCAAACACAGAAGTAGGCAGGATCATGGCCGAAGGCGAGTTATCCACAAAGATGACGATATTTCCTTCCAGCAGACTGGCCGCTGTCACATCCGGCCGCTCCGTGAATTTAAATTTAGGAAAAGGATTGTACCACTTTTTCGGATAAAGACATTCTGCCAGACTCTGCTGGTTCATAGAAAGGGAATCCACCTGTATCCGGTCAATCCGCTGCTTTATATCCTCCAAAAGTTTTTCCTCTGCCCGCCCCTGCATGTACGACACAACTACATCCGTCCGGGAACTGCTGCCCACCGTATGCATTTCCATCACCAGATCCGTAGACCGGATCCGCCTCCGGACCAGCGCCGCATTGAAAACTACCGTCTCTACAAAACCATCCCTTGACCCCCTCATCACCTTATCTTTTTCCGGTTCGTCCACGCTCCGCCCCGGATAAGTACGAAAGTCCATAGCCAGGCATTCACTGTACCCCTCTACGATCAGCATCGGCACACCCGACAGCATCCTCTGCAAGAAATCATTTTCCGTCCGCACCAGATCGATCTCTCCATACGGCAGTTTTTTCTTCAAAAAATCATGGGCATTTTCCGGCATTTCTTCCGGCGTGATCTTGTACAGAAATTCTAATATCTTTTCCATAATCTCATCTTTACAGAAACCATCAATAAAATAAAAACAAGCCTTTTTGCCACCGATCATCACCACCCTGTACAATAAATCAAAACTCTGGTCCACTTTTAAAAGCTCATCGATCCGCTTTTTATTTTTCTCAAAATCCGTGGAAAACTCTGTTTTACCAGCCATACTTACCTCCTGTTTATGCATTCTTATATATAGGGTTGACAAATAAGAAGCTTTCTATGTAAAATAATCTTTACATGGGCCAAGAGCCCGGAGAATCTATACACTTTTTTATGGGTGATGAGACCCAGATTGGAGGAATGAAAATGGATGTACCCCACGATCCCATTATTTTAGTTAGTTTTGTAAACACCAAGTTGAGAGATCAATTTGCTACACTGGAAGAATTTTGTAAAACCTATGATGTGGACGAACAAGAGCTTCGGACCACCTTAGAAGATATAGATTACCAATACGACGAAACAACCAATCAGTTTGTTTAGAAACGAGGATGAGCACCATCATTACATTTACCCACGAAATTTCAATTGAAGATTATAACGATCTGAGAGCCAGCGTTGATTTCATCACCATCCGGCCCAAAAGGGCCCGCATCGCCCTGGCTAATTCTCTCTATACGCTGATTGCCATGGATGGCAGCCGGCCCGTAGGGATGGCCAGAGTAGTAGGCGATGGCGGATATGTATATTTTATCTGCGATGTGATTGTCCGACCGTCCTACCAGTCTCATGGCCTGGGACGACAGATCATTGAAAATGTCCTTGCCTGGTTAGAGTCTCAGGTTGAGGATGATGAAACCATCATGGTGAATTTAATGTCTGCCATGAACAAAGAGCCTTTTTATGAAAAACTCGGTTTTCACAAAAGACCCTTTGGCAATCATGGTGCCGGCATGAGCCGCTGGATTTCCCTGGAAGATCCAAACTATCCAACTACATAATCTTCTGCCAGGCTCCGCAGGATGATCAATCCTACCGGTCCCAGCAGAATACCAGCCACTCCAAACAGTTCCACACCGGCGTACACCGCAATGAGAACATAGAGTGGCTTTATATTTGCCGCTGTACCAAATAATTTCGGTTCCAGGATCTCCCTGAGAAACGTCACAACCACAAACATAGTGGCTAAAACAGCCGCTGATTTATAATCTCTCTGCAGCAATTCTACCACAAACCAGGGAATCAGGACAAAACCACTTCCGAGGGCTGGCAGCACATCGGATAGTGCCACCACAATCCCCAGAAAAAGGGCACACTCACTGCCCATCACACCAAATCCCAGAGTCAGTATCACCGCCACCAGAAACAAAATAATTAACTGCGCCCGCAGATACGCCAGTCCCGATTTTCTCAGACTTTTCAAAAAGACGCGGTAAATCCCCTTAACCCGGCTTCCCATTTCATCCATCAGTATCAAAAAAGAAGCCAGCACAAATGTAAATCCTCCCACTGCAAACTTTAACATGCCCTGCATGGTCCCACAGGCATATCGCAGCATTTCCGGTATTCCATCGTCCCTCACCCAACAAAAAAGAGAGTCTCTCTGACTCTCTACAAACCTCATACTCTGCCCCATCTGCAGATCAAACACCCGATCCACACTTTCGCAGGCCTGTTCCATCATTCCGCAGACACTCTGACAGTATACCGGCACCTGCTGCAGACATACACACGCCTGCCGCACCGCCATCACGCCAATGTAAATGCCAAATGCCGCCAGTGCCAGTACCGTAAAAAGAACGACCGCCGTAACACTGACTTTGTAATTCCATCCACATTTCTGATGCAGATACGAAACCACCGGTTTCACAATACCGGAAAACACCATAGCCAGGACAAAGGGCAAAATAAGGGGCAGAACATAACGGAACGCCAATACCAGAAGCAAAGCCGCCACGATTAACATCACATATCTTTTTCTCATGCAAACTCTGTCTCCCTTATTCAGTTGTAAATGTCCCTCTTAGTATGGCTGACTGGTCTTAAAAATATTACGCACGGAAACGATATCCAACGCCCCAGATTGTCTCAATATACTCTGGATTGGAAGTATCTTCCTCAATTTTTTCACGAAGTTTCTTGATATGAACGGTAACGGTTGCAATATCTCCTACGGAAGGTGTTCCCCAGATCTCCTGGAACAATTCTTCCTTAGAAAAAACATGATTTGGATTTTTAGCCAGGAAGAACAAAAGATCAAACTCTTTTGTGGTAAATGTTTTTTCAACACCACGGATAAAGACTCTTCTGGCAGTACGGTCAATCTTCAGATCTCCCGCTACAATTACCTCATTTTCCTCCTGTGGTCCTGCTGCCGCCTCAGTCAATGCATCATAACGGTTGAGATGTGCTTTCACGCGGGCAACCAGTTCACTTGGACTAAATGGTTTCGTCATGTAATCATCTGCACCCATTCCCAGTCCATGGATCTTGTCAATATCTTCTTTTTTGGCGGAAACCATAATAACAGGTGCCAAAAACTTCTCTCTGTATTCACGGCAGATTTCAAAACCATCTTTGCCGGGAAGCATCAGATCCAGGATCAACAGATCATACTCACCTGTCATAGCCTTTTTAGCACCTTCATTACCATCATTTTCAATGGTAACTTCAAAATCACTCAATTCCAGATAATCTTTCTCCAGCTCTGCAATTGGCATTTCATCTTCAACAATCAAAATTTTTCTCATTCTGTTCTCTCCTTATTTGTCTGATTTTGGAATGGATATGAACACTCTCGTGCCCTCTCCTAACTCACTTTCTGCCCAGATGCGGCCATGATGATCGTCCACAATTTTTTGTGCAATGGACAATCCCAGTCCGCTTCCTCCGGTGGTGGAATTTCGGGAACTATCTGTCCGGTAAAACCGCTGAAAGATCTTTGGCAGCTCATCTTTGGCGATACCAATGCCATTATCTGCGATCTCCACCGTTACATACTTGTCGTCTTCTTTCAGACGAACAAGCAGCAAGCCTATGTCCCTTTGTATATATTTAGAAGCATTACCAATGATATTATTCACTACCCGCTTCATTTTTTCTGTGTCAATGCGAACCTTCGTTTTTGTGCTTACCTCATTGCGAAAAACCAAACTGATCTTTTTCATTTCAAGATCCAGGGAAAAATCACTGACACATGCGGTAAAATATTCTACTGCCTCTACATCCTGCCATTGATACTGAATGTCCTTTTGGTAAATCTTCGCAAAAAAGGACAATTCATCCACCAGTAGAGACATATCATTGGATTTATTGCGAATGGTTGTAATGTACTTGTTAAACTTATCCGGATCCGACACAACCCCATCCAGGATTCCCTGGGAATAACCCTTAATGGCCGTCAACGGAGTTTTCAGATCGTGGGTAATGTTGCCAAGCACCTCTCGCGTCAGGGAATCTACCTGTTCCTTCTCTTCCATGACATCCTGAAGTTCCTGACAGATCCTGCAATGAGATATCCGTGCAGGAAATATAATGATGAAGATGCCACACAAATTCAGAAATATTATTCCTGCCAGGATCCATTCATCCACTGCGTCATCTATCACTCCAAGAATCATCAGAATTTCAGAAATCATCAGGATCAGATTTCCGAACAGCAAGCCAATCAAACAGCATTTAGACATCCTCTGCCATTTATTTTTCATCTTAGCCTCGCTCTTTCTCTAGATTTACCTCAATTTAATCCATTTTTTACTATCTATACGAATTATAAAATAAAATGTAATATTTTTCAACCTAAAATACAAGGAATCTTCCTTGACGAAGTGTTTTTTTTGCCCTATAATATTGTAAGTTAGTGATTTTACAAGTAGAATTGGAGGAAACTATGGGAAAAATACTGTTTACTTCTGAATCCGTTACAGAAGGACATCCTGATAAAATTTGTGACCAGATTTCAGACGGCGTTCTGGACGCCATGCTGGCACAGGATCCAATGAGCCGTGTAGCTTGCGAAACGGCCATTACGACCGGATTGGTTCTGGTAATGGGTGAAGTTACATCTAACGCTCAAGTAGATATTCAGAAAATTGTTCGTGACACAATCGTTGAAATCGGATACGATTCCACAGACAAGGGATTTGATGGCAATCTCTGCGGCGTGATGGTATCTTTGGATAAACAGTCTGCAGATATTGCTTTAGGTGTAGATAAAGCATTAGAGGCTAAACTTACAGATTCACAAATCGACGCTATTGGTGCCGGCGACCAGGGAATGATGTTTGGTTATGCTTCTGACGAAACCGAAGATTTTATGCCTTATCCGATCTATCTGGCACACAAATTGTCCCGTCAGCTTTCTAAAGTCCGCAAAGACGGAACACTTCCTTACCTTCGTCCAGATGGTAAGAGTCAGGTTACCGTGGAATACGATAATGAGGGCAAGCCTCTCCGCATCGATGCTGTAGTCGTTTCCAGTCAACACAGTGATGATGTGGATTGGGAAAAAATTCAGAAAGACATCCGCAAATATGTGATTGATGCAGTTCTTCCGGAAGAACTGATTGATGATGATACAAAAATCTATATCAACCCTACCGGTCGTTTTGTTATCGGCGGACCAAATGGTGACAGTGGTGTAACCGGCCGAAAGATCATCGTAGATACTTATGGTGGATGGGCTCGTCACGGCGGCGGTGCTTTCTCCGGAAAAGATCCTACAAAGGTTGACCGTTCCGCTGCTTATGCAGCCCGCTATGTAGCCAAAAACCTGGTTGCCGCCGGTCTTTGCCACAAAGCAGAAGTTCAGTTGTCTTATGCCATCGGCGTAGCATCTCCTACTTCCGTGCGTATTGATACTTTCGGTACAGGCGTACTGCCGGAGGAAAAGTTAGTTGATATCATTCAGGACAACTTTGATCTTCGCCCGGCAGGAATCATCCAGATGCTGGATCTTCGTCGTCCGATCTACAAACAGACCGCCGCTTACGGCCACTTCGGAAGAAACGATCTGGATCTTCCATGGGAGAAACTTGACAAAGTAGACGACCTGAAGAAATACTTATAAAAAATACAGATACAGAGTTTTATCCTCTGTATCTGCTTATGCTCTCATAGTTAAATGGATATAACAGCCCCCTCCTAAGGGGCAGTTGTAGGTTCGATTCCTACTGGGAGTACTCGCGAAACATTGAGGAGTGCAAAAAAGAGTTCACTACAGACACCCGATCTTTACTCGGAGTTTTGTGTAAACTCAAAAAACTGACATAAGATTTTATTGATAGTTATACTAAGAGCAGAGACCAGATTTTGGTTCTCTGCTCTATCTGCATTATACAGGTATAAATCATGTCAAATAGATTTTCCTAGAATTCTGCTTTTTCCAGCCGTTCTTCAAAGTAGATTTCCAGCTGGGCTCGTATCTGGGACCAGTCCCTGCGGCGTCCAGTCCATTTTTTAGTGATGTCCATGGTAGCCAGATAGAGCATTTTTAAGAGGCTGTCATCACTTGGAAAGACAGTCTTGCTTTTGGTGACTTTACGCAGCTGCCGGTTGAATCCTTCAATCGCATTAGTTGTATAAATGAGTTTCCGCACTTCATTGGGATATTTAAAATAAGTGGAAAGTGTAGCCCAGCGTTCGCTCCAGGATTTATAGATCTTCGGATATTTGCTGTTCCATTTTTCGCCAAAAGATTCTAATTCCTCCAGGGCTGCAGCTTCATCAAGTGCTGCATAAACCATTTTTAAATCTGCCATAAGTTTTTTCAGATCTTTATAGGATACATAATTCGTGGTATTCCGGATCTGGTAGATGATACACTGCTGGATCTCGGTCTTTGGATAAACTGCCTCGATCGCCTGTGGAAATCCGTTCAGTCCATCCACGCAGGCGATCAGAATGTCCTGCACACCACGGTTTTTCAATCCGTTAATAATAGACAGCCAGAATTTTGCGCCTTCATTTTCCCCGACATACATGCCGATCACATCCTTTTTCCCATCCATATCGATCCCGAGGGCAATGTATACCGCACGTTTCACAATACGCCCTTCACTGCGGACATGGTAGTGGATCGCATCCATGTAAACAACAGCATAGATCTCCTGCAGCGGACGTTCCTGCCATTCCTTTACAAGTGGCATTCTTTTATCGGTAATACGGCTGATTGTGCTGTCTGAAATATCCAGATCATAAGGCTCTTTTAAGTGTGCTTCAATGTCTCCCGTGGTCATTCCTTTTGCATACATAGATATGATCTTTTCTTCCATGTCCTGAGTGACCGTATTCTGATATT
>QWCN01000979.1_pt1 | contig 90936 bp, 76 predicted proteins | sample 1972711 | NCBI WGS metagenome assembly QWCN01 (sample SAMN09866707, study PRJNA288562) | Human gut metagenome isolate term1_stool, whole genome shotgun sequencing... | isolation source: gut | host: Homo sapiens | place: USA: California | reverse complement strand
AAGGAGAGAGGAGGGGGCTTGGGGGAGGGGAGAGGAAACCTTTCTCCAGAAAGGTTTCCTCTCCCCTCCCCCAATTCATTCTCATAAGGAGTCCCACATGCTGCGAGTTCTGGTGGCGGACGACGATCCGGGGATCGTGCGGACGCTGATGCTTGGCCTGAAAATGATGGGCTGCCAGCCCGTGGGCGTGGAGAGCGCGGAAGCCGCGATCAAGGCGCTGGAAGACAAGAGCGCGGACTTGCTGCTGACGGACATGCGCATGGAAGGCATGTCCGGGGTAGATCTTGTGCGGGATGCACATGCGCGCTGGCCTGAGATGATCTGCGTGGTTATGACCGCCTTCGCCTCGTACGAAAACGCCGTGTCCGCCATCAAGGCCGGGGCCTACGATTATTTGCCGAAACCGTTCACCACCGAACAGTTGGAACACCTCATCCGCAAGGTGGAGATGCTGGTGGACCTCCAGCGGGAAAACTCGCGCTTGCGGGCGGGGTCCGGTGACTGGTTCGACGGGCTGACTTCACAGAAATGTCAGGCGCTCCAGTCCGTTGTGGAGCGCATCGCGCCGAGCGATGCCACAGTGCTCCTGTCCGGCGAGACGGGATCGGGCAAGACCGAGCTGGCTCGGTCCATCCATAGAAGATCGGCACGTGCGGACAAGCCGTTTGTGGAAGTAACCTGCACGGCGATCGCGGAAAACCTTTTCGAATCCGAAGTGTTCGGGCACGTGCGGGGGGCTTTTACCGGAGCGGTGCGCGATAAGGCGGGCAAATTCGAGCTGGCGGACGGCGGCACCCTGTTCCTTGACGAAATCGGGGAACTGTCGGCTACGGCGCAGTCCAAGCTGCTGCGTTTCCTTGAAGATAAGGTCATCGAACGGGTTGGGGACAACAAGCCCATCCGGCTGGACGTGCGCATCATTGCCGCGACGAACCGGGAGCTTGCCGCTATGATGAAGTCCGGGACGTTCCGTGAAGATCTGTACTACAGGCTGAACGTATTCGAGTGTACGGTTCCGCCGCTGCGGGAACGGCCCGAGGACATCGAGCCCCTCGCCGCAAAGCTGCTGCGCTCCGCTTCCGCCAAGTACGGCACGCCGCCCACGCTGTCGCAGGCCGCACGCCAGGCGCTGCTGCGGTACGGTTGGCCCGGCAACGTCCGGGAACTGCGGAACGTCATGGAACGGGTCGCACTGCTCGCCGCCGGACGTGAAGTGACGCTGGCGGATTTGCCGCCCGCGCTGAGCGCCGGGGAAGGGGTGCGGTCCGGTCCGGATGAGGAGCCGCATATCCTGACCCTGCGCGAGCTGGAAGCGGAACACATCCGGCGCGTGCTCGGGCTCGGCGTCAGCATGGAACGGGCCGCCGAACTGCTCGGAATCAACACGGTGACGCTCTGGCGCAAACGTAAGGAACTCGGAGCCTAACGGGCTTCCTTTTTGGGACGGAAGGCCGTACGAAGGAGGCATCTTCCCGGCCCGGCGTCGCAAGCGGGGAAGAGATGGGCGGAAGGGAGGTTGATATGGGGTTTATCGCCGGGGACAGCGTGTTGGATGCCGCGTACGGGTACGGCATGGTCTGTGATGTGATCAGGAATCCTGACGAAACGTATCCCGTGATCTGCCGGTTCTGGCAGAATGGGCGGCCTGTGGAAATTTCGTATACGCGGGACGGATTCAACGACGTTTCCGATATGATCCCTTCGCTTGTCCACGCGGGAGCCGGTGCCGCGAAAGGGAAGCCTGTGCGCTTGTCCTTTGAGGATTTCGACGAGGCATACAGGGAACTGTTCGGCGGCGCTGGGCAGAAGAAACCTTGAGCAGATGCTTCGGAGTACGGCGCTTCACGAGATGATGAAAAGGATGCCCTTTCGGTTTGGCCGGGAGGGCATTTTTATGGACTTGCAGATGGTTGGGGAAGATCGGGTGGCTCTCATGGGGAATGGCTGGATGTTGGAGGGCAATGGCGGAGGGCTTTTGGCTGTTTATCCCGGTTGAACTGGATATCGGGAGCAAAACAAGGCGATTGCTTGTGTAAAAAAAGATTTTATCAAAAACAATTCCTATTACTATTGACTTCACGCATGATTTGTTCAAAAATCCGCAAACAGGAGTAGAGGAAGCGTTCGCATTATCGTTTTATAACAAGAGAGGGCAAGATGAGAACCCGTTCCGCTTTGCTGGTGGCCAGCTGCGTTTTGGCCGCTTCCGTCGTGACAGGAGGAGCGTTGAACGAGAGCGTTGGCGCCGACAAGGGGATTCCCCCGAACCACCCGCAGCTGACGAAGTTTTCCAAGGTTTCCGACATTGTGATGGACAAGTGCATGGCTTGCCATTCACGGAATTATGATTTGCCGTTTTATGCTAAAATTCCGGGGATCAAGGAAATCATCGAAAAGGATTTCAACGACGGCCTTCGGGCGATGGACTTGAATCTGGAACTGGTCGAAGCCGCGAAGGACAAGCCGATCGGCGAAGCGACGCTTGCCAAGATGGAATGGGTTATCGTCAACGAGACCATGCCGCCCGCGAAGTTTACCGCCGTGCACTGGGGCAGCCGGGTGTCGTCTGAAGACAGGGCCGCCATCCTCGATTGGGTGAAGGCCTCGCGCGCCGCCCACTATGCCACCGGGCTGGCGGCTCCGCGTCATGCCGATGAACCGCTGCAGCCGCTGCCGGATGCGCTTCCCGTCAATGCCGCCAAGGTGGCGCTCGGTGAAAAGCTGTTCGTCGACAAGCGGTTGTCCGGAGACAATACCGTCGCCTGCGTAACCTGTCATGATTTTTCGAAGGCCGGTACGGACAACAAGCGCTTCGCGGAAGGTATCCGCGGGCAGTTTGGCGACATCAACGCGCCGACCATGTTCAACGCCGCGTTCAACACCAAGCAGTTCTGGAACGGACGGGCCGCGGACCTTCAGGAGCAGGCTGGCGGGCCTCCCATGAACCCCATTGAGATGGGCAGCAAGGACTGGAATGAAATCTGCGCCAAGCTCGCGCAGGACCCCGAACTGACCGCCGCCTTTACCGCAGTCTATCCCGATGGCTGGAACGGCAAGAATGTTACCGATGCCATTGCCGAATATGAAAAGACGCTCATCACGCCGAACAGCCGCTTTGACAAGTGGCTGAAGGGGGACGACAAGGCGTTGACCGCGCAGGAAATCGAAGGCTATCAACGCTTCAAGATGTACCGTTGCTCAAGCTGTCACGTCGGCAAGTCCGTGGGCGGGCAGTCCTTCGAATACATGGATCTCAAGAAGGCGTACTTTGAGGATCGCGGCAACCCGCTCGGCTCCGACGAAGGGCTCAAGGGCTTTACCGGCAAGGCTGAAGATCTGCACCGCTTCAAGGTCCCGAACCTGCGCAACGTCGAACTGACGGCTCCGTATCTTCATGACGGTACCGTGACGACGCTGGACGAGGCCGTACGCATCATGGGCGTGTATCTCTCCGGCATGGACATCCCCAAGGGCGATCGTGATCTCATCGTTGGGTTCCTGCGGACCCTGACGGGCGAATGGAACGGTAAGCCGCTGGCAGGGGAAGCCGTAAAGAACTAGTTGTCCGTAAAGGAATAAAGGGCGGCATCGGAAATCCCGGTGCCGCTTTTTTTGATCCTGTCAAAACTCTGGGGAAGATCCGTTTCTGGAGCATTTTTTCTGAGAGTGGAGAAAGAAGCCTCAGCGTCGGCCCTAAGATTGCGCAAGGGAAATAAAGGATCCTGTAATGACTTTACAGAGCGGATGCCCTCCGGGTTTTTTTCGGGAAAATATGTTCTCGCCGTTCGCTGCAATACGGATCTTCTTGAATGCATTGGAGATACTTTTGGGAACAAGATGTTCGGGTTCCGTATTATGGTACGGAATAAGATAAAAAATCGATCCTTGTGCACGCAGGGTGGTGCGTGCACAAGCCAAACAAGGGAAAAGGGGCTTTTGAAGAAGTTATTGTCGCGTCAGAAGAAGATTTTTATCCGTAATGCTGCTCTTTGTAAGAAATCGGACAAACGTTTCCGTGACTCTAAAAGTAAGATTGCGCAACAGGCTTTCTGGATTGGACAACTTCTGATAAACGGAATGCCGGCCTCTTGCTCCACACTCTATTTTTTATTGCAAGCAGGCAAAAAATATCCCTCTATGGCCTGACGGTCTATACAAGTCGATAAAAGTCGATTACATTGCTAGGCAATCTACTCGGAGGTGAATGCATGATAAGTGACGCCGAACTGCTGAAGTTGGTTATGGAAAGATATCCCGAACAGCCTACTCCGTTTATCATCGAACAATTTACCGTTCTCAAGGCCGGGCTTATTCAGGCCAATAATAAGCTGGCCGCAATGGATATGGAAGAACCTGTCTGCGAACAAGTGATCATCGAAGAACCCATGCCGGAAGCGGCTGAGGCCGCCCCTAGCGCCGCGCCGAAGAAGAAGTTCACCAAGCGCAGCCTTGTTGTCCGCCCTGAAGAAGCCATTGGGGACGATGTTGTTCAGTGCTGCCTCTGCGGCCGGGGATTTCAGAATCTGACGGCGAAGCACCTTCTGTCCCACGGGATTTCCGTGGATGAATACAAGAAGCTGTGCGGATACGTACCGGAGCAGAAGCTTATCTGCAAAAATCTGCTGGAGAAACTGCAGGAAAACGTGCAGAAGGCCCAGCGGTCCAGAGAGCAGAAACTGTCTGGCGAACACCTGAAATAAGCGAAGGCGGGGCATCCGTCGGATGCCCTGTTTCGTGGCGTATGCTTGGGTGGGGAGGCCGGAAAGAGGGGTGGACCTTCCGCCGTCGGGAGTGGTATTGCCCTTGTACGGGCCGCGCTCTTGCGGGATGCCCGTTTGGTTTGTGTGCCGTTCGTTGCCCCTGACTTCAACAAACGATTTTTCTGATGCTGGAAACACTGTCCCCGCAAGAGGCCATGACGCTCTTCCGCAATGGCTGCGCTTTTTTTGTGGATGTCCGTACCGAAAAGGAATTTCTCAAACGGGCGATTCCCGGCTGTCCGCTTGTTCCCCTCGACAAACTGGAACGTGAGGGCGGGCTGAACAGCCGTTTTTCCGGCAAGCCGATTGTCTTTTTTTGCCGCTCGGGAAGCAGGACGCAGAATAAGGCCGATCTCTTGGAAAGGAGCGCCTCGGGCAAGGCGTATCAGCTCGGGGGCGGGATTCTCGCATGGGAACAGGCGGGATTTCCGGTTTGGAGCATACGCGAGCTGCTGCCCTGTTTTGCACAGGAACCGCCTTTTATCTCCGGGGTTCTTGCCTGACTCCTGTTTTTATCTGAACCTTGCCCCTTCCGCCCTCCTTTTTCCACTGGAACGGGGGGCTTTTTTACGCCTTTCCTCCGTGGAAATAGCCAAAAAAGGCTGGCTGTGCTTGACCGAAAACAGGAAATGTTCTCAAATGCCGGCAGGGGCCGAGAGTGCCGCCTGCTTCATGTTGCTCCGCTTCCAGCGTTTGCCATGATGAGTGTAATATGTTGTTACTATGGGTTATTATTTGAAAAGAGAGAATCCATCGCATCCACAAGAAAATCCGGAAGTTTGTGAGCACGGAGTTGGAGTACGGTTTCGGCATCCGGTGGGAGTGGCGGCGATGAGCGTACTGGTGGAGAGGATTCTTCCCACCGCATAGAGAGGGCAATGGGCAATGAGTATGGCGGAATGCAAGCAGGCCGTGTTGGTTGAGAAAGAAACGGCGCACCGGGATTGCCTCACGGGATGCTACGATAAGATGACGATTCAGTATCTGGTAGATCTGTGTTTTTTGAAAAGCGACGTGCGCCAGTCCCATGCGATGTTTGTTATTGATGTGGATAACTTTAAAAGGGTCAACGACACATGGGGGCGGGAGTTCGGGGATATTGTGCTGAACGATGTCGCGGCTGTCCTGCGGCGGATATTCCGGCGTTCGGACTATATCGGCAGGATCGGTGACAATGAATTTCTTGTCCTGCTCCGGGATGTGGAGCCGGAACGCCTGTCGGAGAAAAAGGCGCAGGAATTTTATACGGCCCTCAGCACGCTGTTTTCCGCCCGTGGCGATGAGCGCTATAAACCGACATGTAGTGTCGGCATAGCCCGATATCCAATGGACGGGACTCTCTTCGAGACCGTGTTTCAGAGTGCCGACGCCGCACTGCATGAGGCCAAGCGGCTTGGGCTGAACCGGGTGGCCTTTGCTTCCGGCTGTGAGGGAAGGAAGCGTTAGGAGGCGGAGAGGAAGGGGCCAACCTGGAGCCTTTCACCCCTTCTGTTTGGTGGACATTGCCCTCAAACGCCTTTCCCGCAGCAATCCCCGATCGTTGAAAGGCCGTGCTCCGTGAAGGTTCCGGCTATAGGCAAGATGAAAAAACGCCCGGTTCTTCGCTGCGGAAGAGCCGGGCGGCTGTTTTATAGGGGTGACGCGCGGAGGGAACTCGTGGTGCCGCCTCCAAAAGCGTGCGGTGGATGGATGTTACCCTTTGGGAACGACTATACCCTGTTTGGCGGCCCAAAGGTTGACGTCCTCCTTACGGATGGCGGCGGCCATCATGCCGGGGAACAGGTCGGGAGTGCAGGCGAAGGACGGGATGCCGAGGCCGGCGAGTTTGGCGGCGAGGCCCTTGTCGTAGAACGGCGCGCCTTCATTGCTCAGGGCGAGAAGGGTGATGACCTGTACGCCGGACTGTACAAGCTCGTTGGCGCGTTGGAGCAGGTTCTTTTCCACGCCGCCTTCGTAGAGGTCGGAAATGAGCACAAGGATGGTATTGCGCGGATCGCGGGTCAGCGACTGGCAGTAGCCCACTGCGCGGTTGATGTCCGTGCCGCCGCCGAGCTGGACGCCGAACAGCAGATCGACGGGATCGTCAAGTTGCTCGGTCATGTCCACTACGGCGGTATCGAACACGACGAGATGGGTTTTCACGGCGGGCATGGAGGCCATGACCGCGCCGAAGATGCTGGAGTAGACGACCGATGACGCCATTGAGCCGCTCTGGTCGATGCAGAGGATGATTTCCCGCTGGACGCGCTGCGATTTGCGGCCATAGCCGATCAGCGTTTCCGGTACGATGGTTTTGTATTCCTGCTGCCAATGTTTGAGGTTCGCCCGGATCGTGCGGTTCCAGTCGATCTCGGCATGGCGCGGACGCCGGTTTCGCACAGCCCGGTTCAGCGCGCCGCTGACCGCCGTGCGCATGGGCTCCTCAAGCTGCTTCATAAGCGCGTCCACGACCTTGCGGACGACCAGTCGGGCCGTTTCCTTGGTCTTTTCGGGGATGATGCCCCGCAGCGACATGAGCGTGGACACGAGGCTCACGTCGGGCTGCACGCTTTCGAGCATTTCCGGCTGGAGCAGCATACTGTGCAGGTTGAGGCGATCGAAGGCGTCCTTTTGCATGACTTGCACCACTGAAGACGGGAAAAAGCGCCGGATGTCCCCGAGCCAGCGGGCCACGCGCGGCGACGAGGCTCCGCTGCCGCCCCGCAGGCTGTGCCTGCTGTCCGCTTCGTACAGCGCCGCCAGCGCTTCGTCCATCTGCCGGTCTTCGGGGCTCAGCCCGGCAAGGCCGCAGCTTGCCTGCGCCTCTTCGCCGAGCACCAGCCGCCAACGCCGCAAGCGTTCCCCTTCAGCCGTATCCATCATCAACTCCTGCTCGCCCATTGGAGCCGCCGTAAGCCCGGCGTTATCCGTTGAGCGTGTTAGCCTTTGAATCATTTTGATTGTATGCCCTGTGCATTCCATGCCTTTGGGGAAGCGCCATGCGAAAGCCAACGTCCTCCATCCGTTTATGCCTGCTGTGCCGTGAGGCCGAGCACGCGCCGCAGCAACGGGACGGGCAGGGCAGCGCGTTCCGCATCCCAACGGGTTTCAGCCTGTTCCCGCATCGGCTTTTCGGCGGGGCGCTTGGCGCGTTCGCCGAGCTGCCGGCGTTCGGGGGCGGAAAAGCCTGAGAATGTCCGGCGCAGCATGGGAAGGATATTGGTAAAATGCGTATCGTTCAGGCCGTCCAGCCAGTTGGCGAGCACACCCCACAGGGCGTCGTCGTGCAGCAGCACCAGCGCGCTCTGGTTCAGGAACCCCTCGATCCATGCGGAGGCCGAGGCGGGCGCGGCCGCCGCCGACAGGGAAAGGCTCATCAGCCGGGCGGCTTCTTCCACAGGGAGGCGCTGCTCGTCGAACAGCAGGCGGACGGCCATGCCCCGCAGCAGCTCGTGGACCATCCCGTCGCGCAGGGCCGTCTGGTGCAGGGCGGACAGCCAGCTTTCCCAAAGCCCTTCGTTTCCAAGGAGCCGTATTGCGTTGTGCGCCGCGATGATGCGGGCACGCATGGCGGCGGCGCTTTCGTCGTCCAGCGAGGTGCAGGCCCCCGGCAGTCCGATGGATGCACGGGGGATCAGGCCTTCAAGGACGCGGGCGACCATCCCGGCGTCGGTTCGGCGCACGTTGCCGTAGCGGGCGATGGCCGCCAATGGCGGGATGGCTTCCAGCAGCTGGTCGACGTCGTTGGCTGTGGCGGCCTTTTCTTCCAGCATACGGGTGGCGTGCCCCACGGCGTCCGGCAGATCGGCGAACAGGATGTCGTTCACCAGCTCCGCCAATCGGAGCAGGTCCGCTTCACGGGACAGCTCCACGGCCTTTGCGGTGGCGGCCTCAAGGATGGTGTTTCCCCAGCGGCTGGCGGCGATCACCGCAATGGAGAGCTCCGGCACCCACTGCATTTCCCAAAGTTCATGGAACGTCCCTTTGGCGTTCCGGCCGCCTCCCGGCGCGGCCCAGCCGATTTCCAACAGCCGCAGGCGATGCAGGAGGTGGCTGCGCGCCAGATCGTTGGCTTGGCGCAGATCGAGATCCAATATCTTCTGCGCGGCTTCGGGCTTCAGGCGCAGGCTTTTCTGCTGCTGTTCCAGATCCCGCTGGAGCGGGACGGTGGGCGCGGTTTCGGGAATCGTCCCCAGTTTGTCGCCCACGATCAGCCGGCGCTCGATGAGGCGCAGCGGCGCGGGGTCGCCCATGCAGACCGTGGTTTGCAGGGCTTCGTAAAGTTCCGGCAAGCCGGGGCGGGGCCGCTCGCGCAGGGCCGCCAGCGACGTGGCGAGACGGGAGGCTTCGATGATGTGGGCGGACGAGCAGTCCATGTCCTGTTCGCGGAACAGGCGGGCGGCGTGGGTCAGCCAGCCGATGGCCCGATCGCCCTTGCCGCTGCGCCAGAGATGCTCGTACCACGCGGGAGAGGTCACGCCCGCGCCGTAACCGCTCCGGCTGCTCAGATTGGCATAGGTCCACGGCGTCCATGTCGCCGCGACCTTCATTTTGGGGAGGCCCTTGAGCAGGTCGTTGTCCTGCTTGGCGGGCGTTTCCGCTTCAAGCGCGGGCACATGCCACGCGCCGCAGATCACGGCGATGCGCTGGAAGCCTTCCTTTTTCGCCTGCCGCAGCGTTTTGCGCATGTACGCTTCGCGCAGGGCTTCCCGCCGCGCCTCCCGTTCGCCGCGTTCGCGTCTGGGCGCTTCGGCCCGCAGCGTGGTCATGGCTTCGCGGATGGCGTCGAACAGCTCAAGGCCGTCGATGCGCTCCTCGACCATATGGTTCCACCACGCCTCGCCGTCGCCGTATCCGGCGGCGCGTCCGAGCCAGTCAAGCGGATCGCCGTAAACGTCCTCCAGATCAGACGCCTCATCCCCGGCGTTTCCGTCCGTACCGCCCGCATCGCCGCCTTCAGGCTGTTCGGGGCCCTCTCCGCCAGCAAGGGCATCCGGGGCGGCGCCTTCAGGTGACTGCGCGTCTGAAGCGGGGGCTTCCGTGCTTTCGGCGGGTTCCGTTTTTGTATGTTCTTCCGCTTCTCTCAGGGCTTCCTCTTCCGCCGCCCTACATTCATCTTCAAAGGCCTTGTCCAGCCCGAATTGATGGGCGATGGGCAGATCCATGAAGCGCACCGGGAGGGATTGGCCCAAGCCGTACCGCAAGGCCTGCCATTCCGGGGAGAACTCGGCGAAAGGGTAGAAGACGGCGCGGCGGGAATCGTCGGGAGCGTACACGAGCAGGGCCACCGGGGGGCACATCCCCGATTCGAGCACGAACGGCAACACGGATTCCCCGTCCGGTGGCCCTTCGATCAGCAGGCAGTCGGGCTGCATTTTTTCCAGAGCCTGCAACAGGCTGCGGGCGCACCCCGGCCCGTGGTGGCGGATACCGAAAAGTCGAACGGTCTGATCAGGCATGGCGAAGCCTTTTGTAAGATGAAGCAGGAGGCAAAGCAGTGAAAAAACATTTCCCGGCGGCATCAGGAGCGCGGGCAAGACGAAAAACCGGCGCGGCCTACTCGACAGGCCGATGTTACAACGCTACCGTTCTCCATCAGGGACTCCCTCTGCGCCGCCTCCCCACCGGTCGAAGTTTTTGCGGGTGGGGGTACGGGGGAGGGGGCTTTTTTCAAAAAGCACCCTCCCCCGATTCCTTCCCTAATCCACTTCGCGGCAGGCGCGATAGAGATCCTTCCAGTCGGAGCGTTCCTTGACTACGGTTTCGAGGTACTCGCGCCAGACGAGGTCGTCCTGCACGGGATCCTTGACCACCGCACCCACGAGGCTCGCGGCCACGTCGCGGGCGTGCAGCACGCCGTCCCCGAAGTGCGCGGCAAGCGCCATGCCGCTGTTGAGCACGGAGATGGCCTCCGCCGTGCTCATCGTGCCGGTGGGCGACTTGAGCTTGGTCTTGCCGTCTTCGGTCTGCCCGTTCCGCAGCTCGCGGAAGATCTGCACCACGCGGCGCACTTCATGCAGCGCCGGGGGCTCGGCGGGAAGCTCCAGCGCGCGGCCCATTTCGGAGACGCGCTTGGACACGATGCTGATTTCCTCTTCCTCCGTGGCGGGCACGGGCAGGATGACCGTATTGAAGCGCCGTTTGAGCGCGGAGGACAGTTCGTTGACGCCTTTATCCCGGTTGTTCGCCGTGGCGATGAGGTTGAAGCCGCGCACGGCCTGCACTTCGTCGTTGAGCTCGGGGATGGGGAGGGTCTTTTCGGACAGGATGGTGATCAGCGTATCCTGCACGTCGGCGGGGATGCGGGTCAGTTCCTCCACGCGGGCGATGCGGCCTTCGGACATGGCGCGCATGAGCGGGCTTTCCACCAGCGCGGCGCGGGACGGCCCTTTGGAGAGCAGTTCCGCATAGTTCCAGCCATACCGCATCTGTTCTTCGCTGGTGCCCGCCGTGCCCTGGATGATGCGCGTGGAGTCGCCGCTGATGGCCGCCGCCAAGTGTTCGGACACCCACGATTTCGCCGTTCCCGGAACCCCGTACAGCAGGAGCGCCCGATCCGTCGCCAGCGTAGCGACCGCCGTTTCGATGATGCGGCGGTTCCCGATATACTTGGCGGACACCGTAAAGCCGTTGTCCAGTTCGCCGCCGAGCAGGTAGGTACAGACGGCCCACGGGGAAAGCTCCCAGTTGGCGGGACGCTGGCGGGCGTCGGATTTTTTGAGTTCTTCCAGTTCCTCGGCGAATTGTTGTTCGGCGTGGTGCCGCAGCTTGTTTTCGTTGGTAGCCGTGCTCATGGTTTTCTCTCAGGCAAAGTATTGGTGAAGAGCCTTGCGGGTCCTGATGGCCGTGGTCAGAAAGTCGTACCCGGATCGGCAGAAGGGGGCCCCGTTTTCTCCGTGGGGCCAGCCCTCAAGCAGATCATCCAGCAAGGAAACCGGGATCAGCCAAAAGGTGGCCTCGATGATGTGCCCCAGCGCGATGGAGGTCTGGTAGCTTATCTGGCTGATGCCGTCGGAATGGTTCGCCCAGAAGCGGATCCGCCGGACGAGGGAGTGTCCGCCTTCAAGGGAAAAGGTTGCATCCCCCTCCCATTCGGATGCGGCGAAACGTCCGAACTGCATCACCTGTTTATAGTGTTGCTGTGCGAACGTGGCTCCGCCGCCCGTGGAGCCGGGGCAGGGGAAGCGTTCAAGGAGGGCCGCCTCACGTTCGGGGGGCGGCAGAAGGCCGATGAATGCGAAGGCGCTGAACTGGCCCTTGCCCACGGAAATCTCAATCTGTTCCTTGAACACATGCGCGAGCAGGGCGGAGGCCCATGCCGCATGGCGCTCACGGCGGGCGGCCTCCAGCCAGCTGCGGAGCAACACGTTTCGCCAGTCGGTTTTCTGCGCCCAGTCGATGAGGGCTTCGGGCGACAGGCCGGTATGCGCCTCCCACCACGCCAGCGGTACGCAGCGCCCTATCTGATAGAGCCACCAGGCGCGCTGACCGAATTCCTCGTACTGCGGCTTTTTTTCTTCCAGCAAGTCCTTTTTCCACTCGGGAGCAAAGGATTCCGGGGGCTCGACGGCCGGGAGCGGCGCGGAGAAGGCTGAAGCGATGCGGCCGATGAGCCCGCCCTTGGCTTCCGGGACGACGATGCAGGCGGCAAGGCGTTCGCCCATGCGCCGGACATAGCCGCTTTCCGGCAGGCGGACGAGCAGGGAGGCGGCGGCTTGACGCACTTCCTTGCTGCGATCCTTTTCCAACAGAGTTTCGAGAAAGGCTTCGTCCGCCGCGCTCAGGCCTTCGCCGAGGCACCCGGTAAAGGCGGCGCGTTCGCGGGCATCGAAGGACGCTGAGGCCGTTTCAAAGCGTTCACGGGCCTTGGCGGGATCCTGCGCGCGGAGGGACTTGAGATAGGCTTCGCGCTGCATGAGCGTGCCGTTGTCCCATACTTCGGGATCAAGCTCGTTTTCGGCGTTGGTGGCGAAAAGGTTCCATGCGGCGTTCCGTCCGCCGAGCCAGCGGCCGCGTTCCCCGGCGATCAGGGCGATGGGCCCGCGCAGGGACGGCGTGCGGCGACCAAGCTCCAGCGCCTGCGGGAGCAGCGCCGGAGGGAGCACTTTCCCCGCGCCGAGCATGAGCCTGAAGGCTTCAAGGCGCATACGGTCGGATCCGCTGGAAAGGACTTGGCGCAATACGTCGATGACGGCGGCCTTGTCGACGGACGCGCGGGGTTCCGGCGGGCAGGGCTCGGGGAGGGCGGAGTCGGCGCGGGGCGGCTGGTACCCCGCCAGCCCGCAGACGGCCTGCACCCCGGCGGCGCGGAGCAGCTTGAGCGCCTCGGCGTTTTCGGAGCCGTCCCGCGTGGCGGCAATGGCTTGCGTGAGCCGTCCGGGTTCGCTGTCGTCGGCGGGAAGTTCGGGCGGGCGCTTGTCCGTGCCGAGCAGCGCCTGCATGGTCAGGAAAGGCATGTTCATGGGCGGGCTCCTTCTCGCCACAGCGGGGAACCGGACGTTCCGGGCTCCCACGCGCTTAGGGGCTGAAACCGGGCTCCGTCCCATTCGCCCCAGACGCTCAGGGGGCGTCCGCCGCCTTGCGTGAGCAATTCCCATCCGTCGTTGTCGGTTATGGAGAGCGGGAGGCGGTCGCCTGCATCCGTCTGCAGGAACCACGAATCATCGGAGCGGCAGGGGACGCCGTCGCTGACCATGAGGGGCAGGGGCCATTGCCACGGCTGTGCGGCGATGGCTTTGGCCATGCCTTCCAACGCTTCGCGGAGGGGAACCGTAGGGATGGGAGCCGTTTGGGCCCGGACGGGATCGCCCGTGGCGATGGCCCGCAGGGGAGCCGCGCCCGGATAGAAGGCCAGCGTCATATCCGCAAGGCTGCCGACGACGAAGCTTTGCTCGAACTGCTTGCCGCCGTGTGAGAAATCCAGCAGCAGGGCCGTGCGTCCGCTGTTCTGCCCGCGCAGCCAGACGCGCCGCCGCCAGAGTTTGTTTTCTTCGGCATAGCTCACGCCGAGCACCAGCCAGAGATCGTTCAGGCGTTCCCCGGTGGCGAGCACTTCGTCTTTATCCGGGGACAGGCCGAGGGCGGCACGGATATCCGCCTGTTCCTCCGGGGACAGTGCGTCAAGGTGGCGGAAGGCGTCGATGAGGAGCTGCAGCTGCCCAAACTGGGCGAGCACCACGCCGGGCCAGTCCTCCCCGGAGAACGTGACGCCTTGCAGGTTCCGCAACCGCGCGGCGATGCCGGGAAGCTGCGCGTCGACCATGCGCGCGGCGGCTTCCTCCTGCCATGCGGGAGCCCCGGAGAGCTGCCCGAGGCCGTGGCGTATGAGGTCGCACATCCAGCGCTCCAGATCGTCCAGGCCGGCAGCCATGCGTTTGAGGCGGAACGCCTCGCGCTTGGCTGCGGCGGCGGGATCGGCGGGCTGGCCCTTGTTTTCCTGCTTTTGCTCTTGACGCGCGGCGCGTTTTTCGCGTGCGTCAAGCCATTCTTTTACCCAATCGGGCGCTTCGCCCTGCGTAAAGGCGGCCTCTTGCTGGACGCGGAGCAGGAGCAGGGCCAGGGAATGCTTGCAGGGAAATTTTCGGCTCGGGCAGGTGCATTTGAAGACCGGCCCGGACAGGTCGGCTTCGACTTGGTAGGGTTTGGCGCCGCTGCCTTTGCATTCGCCCCATACGGCTGTTTCGTTGAAGCCGAGCGTCGGCCACTGGCCGGGTTTGAGCAGAGCTTGCGCCGCCTTGACGGAGGAGGCATCCGGGGCGAGGGCCAGTACAGATTCGGAGGTGAGTTCCATCGTCTGTCCTGTTGTCGGCGGCCATACGGCCGCTTCTTAAAGTATCGAAAGAAGGGGGGACGGCGGGACGGGTCCGGCGGAACCCCTTTGCCCTTACGCGGCAGGCCCTGTTCCGGGGCAAGGCCGGCAAGTCAGGCGTTCCTGCGGGAACACCCCACGGTGTTAGAAGCGTTCTGCCATAATGAAGGCTTTCCGGCAACCCGTAACCCTTTTCAGGGCACTGTCCGCAAAAAGAGCCCTTTCCTCAGGAGGATGGGAAAAAGGCTCTTTTGTTGGGAAGGCCACCGTTTGGAAGAGGGAGCAACGCCGTCGTTCCAACGGGGCGTTTCCCTTTACGGGGAAAGCGGGACGGTTCAGTTCCGCCGCAGGAACCGCGCCAGCACAGCGGTCATGAGCCCGAACACGGCAATGAGGGCAAAGGAATGGCGCAGGCTCGACGCGTGGGCGATGAAGCCGATGACCGGCGGGCAGAGCAGGAAGCCGAGGAACCCGATGGTTGAAACCACGGCCAGCGCCACGCTCGGATGCATGATCTGGGATTTCCCGGCCATGCTGTAGCAGACCGGCACCACCGAAGCCGTGCCGAAACCCACCAGCGCGAGGCCGAACGTCGCCGTGGCCACATGGGGCAGGAGAACGGAGATCAGCAGCCCGGAGGCGATGAGCGCGCCGCTGGCTTGCAGGATACGGATGACCCCGAACCGGGTCACAAGCCCGTCCGCCATGAACCTGCCGCAGACCATCGTGCACATGTACGCGATGTAGCCGAGGCGGATCAGTTCCGGCGACGGCTTGATGATCGCTTCGTAGTATACGGCGCTCCAGTCGTACATGGTCCCTTCGCTCGCCATGCAGCCGAAAGCGATCAGCCCGAGCAGGACGACATAGGGATCGATTTTCCCCTTGGGGCGTTTGTGTCCGGGCACCGTACTGCGTGCCCTGTCGCGCGGCAGGGTTAACCGGAACATGATCGCCGCGATGCCCATGCAGACGGCGAAGATGAAACTGAAGTGCACGCGGGTACTGACGGAGAACGCCGCGAACAGCGCGCCGATGATCCCTCCGATGAACCCGGCGAGGCTCCACAGGCCGTGGAAGGCGGCCATGATGCTGCGGCGGTAGAGGCGTTCGACGCCGACGGCCTGTGTGTTCACCGAGATGTTGTGCAGGTTGGCCGCGACGCCGAAGAATACCAGCATGGCGAAAAGCTGCCACGTTTCGCTGATGAAGCCGAGGGCCATGAGGGTTCCCGAATAGAGCAGGGCCGCGAGGAGCAGCATCCTGTGGCTTCCGAAGCGGCTGACCAGATAGCCGGACAGGGCCATCGCCGACATCTGCCCCACGGGGATGGCGAACAGGACGCCGCCGAGCTGTGCCTCGTTGAGATCGAGGGCCTGCTTGATGTCGGGGATACGGCTGGCCCAGCTGGCGAAGACCAGCCCTTGCAGGAAAAAGAAGCTTGCCACGGCGAGTCGGTAAAAGCTCTTGGGGGACTGAAATAATGGAATGAACGGCATGGGCGTTTCCTTTGAGGGAGGACTTCCTACCCCAAAGGGGGGCGGCTCGTCCAGTTTCCTTTTGGTGACGGAAAGGGGCAAAGCCCGAGGAGGCATCCGGGGTTGGGCAAGAGTCCCGGCGAAGACCTGAAGCATGGTGCTGTACAAGGCGGCGCTCCAAAACGGCCGGGAATATGGAGGGAATGGATCAGGAGTGTATGGTGAAAGCGGGAAGGGAGAAGAAGGCGTTACGCAAGGAGGCAACGCCGGAGTGATGCATGATACGCGCCGCAGGGAGAAAGCGGCGTCTTCCTTTCGATCGGAGATTTCTCATGACTAACAAAAGATGCCTCAAAGAAAGGACTATCGGCTTTTCCTTCTTTTCTATATGATGCCGCAAGACGGCACATGAAAAACGGGAGAAATCCTTCCAGGCTGGTCTTGATCGGCTCTGTTTCCGCTTGCGGCGTTTCGTCTGATTGCGGGAGAAGCCCCGGGATGCCGCAGGAATATCACACAGGGGCACGCTCTGACGGTGTGTTTTTCAAGTCCAGTTTGTCATTCTAGAGAGAACGCACATGATCCAGACCGACCCTATTGCCTTTTCCCCTTCAATTCCTCTCGATTCCACTGAAAAACTTTGGGAATGGCATATCCCTTCGGATCGGCTTTTCTTCAGCAAGGGAACCAGGTTGGCCTTTGGCTTGTCCGAGGGGGAAAGCCCCGCCACAATGGCGGCGTTTTTTGAACATATCCCGGAAGGTTGCCTGCAGTCGCTTTGCGAGCTGCGTGAAGGCGTTATCGGCGGGGACAGGGGCTTTCTGGAGACGGCGTATCCGGTCGAGAACTTTTTTGTCCGAGAACGGCTGTTTGTATTGGAAAGGGACGCCGAAGGCCGGGCGATCCGCATCACCGGACAATTTGAGATCGCTCCCGGCACGATGGCCTATCTGCCTCCGGTGAGCACCGTGTCCAAAGGGCAGGCACAGATCTGTTTCTGGAACTGTTCGCTGGAAAAGAGGACGCTGTGGGTCGACGCCAACGGCTCCCGCCTGCTCGGGTATGCCGAGGCCATACCGCGTGTGTTCAACCTTGATGAATGGAAAGCGCGTCTCCACCCCGAAGAAGGCAACGATTGCCGCTATCAGCTCATCATCGAACAGCCGTTGTTCGGAGACGAGCTTACGGATGATCTGCGGGTCCGCAAGGAAGACGGCTCGTATGTCAAAATATGGGTGCGGGGCTCCATCCTGAGCCGGGATGCGGATGGTCGCGCCGTCAGCATGTCGGGCACCTGGCAGCCTTTTGGGTTTGTTGAGGAACGCCACGAACAACGGACGCCGGAAAACGGCAGCCTGCTTTCCGCGCTCAATGCAGCCGGGGACGGCCTGTGGGACTGGAACCCCATTACGGACGAAGTGTATTACAGCCCGCGCTGGCTTTCCATGCTCGGGTATACGGCGGAACAGTTCCCCGGACGCCTCGAAACGTGGAAAGAGAAGATCCATCCGGACGATCTCAAAAAAATCGTGGAACCGCAGCGTAAGCTGGCGGATTCCCCGAAATACGGCGACACGTTCGAGTGCACGTACCGTTTGAAGCGCCTGGACGGGAGCTATGCCTGGATCCTCGGGCGGGGTTACGTGACGCACCGCGACGCAAAGGGGCGAGCCACCCGCATCGTCGGCTTGCACACCAACATCACGGCTTCCCAGGCGGACAGGGATTATTTCGAAAAGCTCGCCCAGAACGATGCGCTGACGGGCCTGCACAGCCGGACCTACTTTGATATCAAGCTGGCGAACATCGAGAACAAAGGGATCCGCCCGTTGTGCGTGATCTCCTGTGACGTCAACGGATTGAAGCTGGCGAACGATTATATGGGGCATCTTGTCGGGGACAAGCTGCTCCAGACCGTGGCGGTCTTGTGCAAGGAAAGCGTGCGTACATCGGATTGCGTGGCCCGGATGGGCGGGGACGAGATCGTTATCCTGTTGCCCTCATGCCCCCGTGAGGCTGGCGAGGAGATCCTTGCCAAGCTGCGGCAGAACTTTGATCGGCACAACGCCTGTTCCGATCAGATGCCAGCACTGGTTTCTTTTGGGCTGGCTTGTGCCGAATCCGCCGATATCCCCGCCTCGGCCATCCTCGTGGAGGCTGATCGCGAAATGCTCAAGGAAAAACGATCCCACCGGAAAGCGGCCCATGAGCGGATCAAACAGTGGATCGAGCAAAACATGGACGTCGTCGTTTCGCTTGAAGATGACAGGTATTAGGCCTTCCCTATTTTGAAAGGCCTTGACGCCGAACGCATATCCGGTACGCCGCAACGCGGCGTGGATTCGGCAAAAACGCTATTTCGGCAGGATGGCCCTTTGAAAGGCGCAACACTTCAAAGGCAATCTGCCCCAAGACGGAGGCATCCTTTGGGATGCCTTTTTTATGTCCGATGGGGCGACCTTTTCTTGGTTCGCCTTTTTCATGAACGGCACTCACGGCGAGATGACGCGCTTTTCCGGTAACGCCATTCCCATGCGGCGAGGAAATGACCCGGCCAAATGGAAGGCACCGGGGAGGCTGCGCCGTTTTTTCTTTTCTGCATTGATCTCTTTTTAAAGCACGAGTTGCGTAACACAACGGATATTTCGTTTTTTATGATAGCTTTTGTTCTTTATAACGTGTCTTTTTTTATGTTTCCTTCTTGTTTCTCTGTTTTAAATGTGTTGATACAGGCGTATACGGTTTTATTTCGCTGTAAAAACATCTTGAATAGGTTTATAATACGTGTCACATTAAATGGAGCCTATAAAATATTATATGAAATATTTCAGTGTAAAACGTTAAGGAGCATGTGCCATCGAAACGTATGCTGGAAAGGCTCTCCATTCTGCTGGGAGGGCTTCCTGATATTGTATTACGGCATTTCCGTATCGGGATTCGCTAAAAAAGATTGCAGAAGCACCTCTTGAGCCGATAACTCAGTTTTTCTATTATCATTTTTGATCCGTTGTACGATCCATAGTGATCCTGAAGGTAGAGAAATATGGAATGGAACTGGATACTCGAAGAATATGACGATATGGTTTATGTCAGCGATCTGAACAATTATGAATTGCTGTATGTGAACCGAGCAGGCCTTGATATGTTCCATCTTTCTCGGGAAGAATTCTTTTCTGGAAAAAAACGCCTTTGCTATGAGATATTCCACGGAAGAAATGCGCCTTGTCCTTTTTGTACCAACAAATACCTGAAAGATTCTGGATTTCATGAGTGGGAACATTATAACGAGCAGCTGGGGAAAACGTATCTCCTGAAAGATCGGAAGATACTGTGGGACGGGCGGGAATCCAGAATCGAGTTCGTCTTTGATGTCTCCAAATACAGGAACAAACTGGATAAGCAGGAAAAACAGCAGGCGGCGATGCTGCGGAGCCTTCCGGGAGGCATTGCCCGGCTCGACGCGCGCGATGAACGCACAATCCTCTGGTATGGTTCGGAATTCCTGTCGATTATCGGCTACACGGAAGAGCAGTTTAAAGAAGAGCTGCAGAGCCAGTGCCTGTATGTTCATCCGGAGGATATGGAGCAGGCTGCGGCGGCGATGCATGAGGCGAAGGAAACGGGGCGGAGCAGCATCATGCAGGGCCGGATCGTGACCCGGTCTGGAGAAATCCGTCACTTGACCATCACGTTCAGCTATATGGACGGGAAGGACAGCGAGGATGGGATACCGTCCTACTATAGCTTGGGCATTGACGTGACGGAAGCGGTCGAACGGCAACGGCTCCAGCAACAGGCGCTGGAAGACGCCTGTCGGGTGGCGAAGCACGCCAACCAGGCAAAGACGGAATTTCTTTCCCGGATGTCCCACGACATCCGGACCCCCATGAACGCCATTGTGGGTATGACGGCGATTGCGGGCGCCCATATCGAGGACACTCCGAGAGTGCGGGACTGCCTCAAGAAGATCAATACATCCAGCAAGCATCTGCTCAATCTGATCAACGAAGTTTTGGATATGTCCAAAATCGAGAGCGGACGCTTGGATGTGCGGGCGAACGATTTCAGCCTTCCCGGTCTGGTGCAGAACGTGTTCGACGTGTGCAGGCCGATGATCATTGAAAAGGGGCATCACCTGACCATGAACATCAGCAAGGTGGGGCACGAGGACCTGTATGGGGATGAGAGCCGCCTCCAGCAGGTTTTGGTGAACATCTTGTCGAACGCCGTGAAGTATACGCCGGCGGGGGGGCGTCTGCATTTCAGCATTGAGGAAAAGCCAACCCATGCCGAAGGGGCCAGTGTCTTCTACTTTACGTTTGAAGACGACGGGATCGGCATGTCCGAGGAGTTCGTCGGGCGCATCTTCGAACCGTTTTCCCGGGCCGAGGATTCCCGGATCAGCAAAATCCAGGGAACGGGCCTTGGCATGGCGATCAGCCAGAACATCATCCATATGATGAACGGCGAGATCACCGTGGACAGCACGCTGGGGAAAGGGAGCCGGTTTACGGTGAGCGTTGCGCTGAAATTCCGGGATGCCGAAGAAGGGGAACACCCTGTTTTGACTAATCTTCCCGTTCTTGTGGTGGATGACGAACGGGATGTCTGCGAATACGCGAGCCTGTTGCTCAAGGAAGTGGGGATGCGGGCTTTTTGGGTCTTGAGCGGGCAAGAAGCCGTCGCCGAGATTGTGCGCGCCCATGAGGAAAGGGACGATTACTTCGCGGTCATCCTGGACTGGAGAATGCCGGATATGGACGGGCTCGACACGGCCCGGGAAATCCGCCGCAGGGTCGGGCCGGATCTCCCCATCATCATGCTGTCGGGCTATGACTGTTCGGATGTGGGGGCGGATTTCCTCGCCGCGGGTGTGGACGTCTTCATCATGAAGCCGCTTTTCAAATCCAACATGGTGCACCTGTTGCGAAATTTTGCGGAGGATCGGGGATGTGGACATGCCTCGGCTGTGCTCAGGCCCGAGGAGCAACGCTTGGACGGATTGCATGTCTTGCTTGTGGAAGACAATGAAATCAATCAAGAAATAGCTAAAGAACTCCTCCTGATGGAAGGGGCGTCCGTTGACGTCGCCGACAACGGGGAACAAGCGCTCGACATCTTTGCCCGGTCGGAGGAAGGGTATTATCAGCTTGTCCTCATGGATATCCAGATGCCCGTCATGGACGGATACACGGCGACTGCCGCGCTCCGTTCCTTGCGCAGGGATGACGCGAAGACTGCAATCATTCTGGCGATGACCGCCAACGTGTTCTCGGACGACGTCATCAAGGCCGAGGCATCGGGGATGAACGGGCATATTTCAAAGCCGTTCGACCCGGACAGGCTGTACGCCATGATCGCGGCATCCTGCCATAGGAAAAGGGGATGACAGCCCGGCAAAAGGGGTGAATGCCTTCTTGTGCGAAGGGTGGTGGGGTTCCCTTGCGCAAGGAAAAATGAGGTGTGGGGAAAGGAATTGAGAAAGGGACAAAAGGCTGGCTGTCCCTTTTGTATTGATGCAGCGCTGTCCCTATGAGGGGAGCGGATCCTCCTGTCGGAGTGGGTAGGCAAATGAAGCTTTCGCCGCATGATTCCTCGCTGGATGCTCTCAAGCTCGTTGTGGATATGGCCGATGTCCCGATGGTGATCACGGACGAGGATGGGTGTTTCGTGTTTGCGAACGGGCACACGCTGGATATTGTGGGGAAAGCCGAAGATGTCTGCATAGGTAAAACCCTCGCGTCCCTCATATCCGTTTCCCGGCGCCCACGGTTCAACAGGAGCGGCAAGGCCCCTGTGCTGTTCACGCGGGAAGGGCGTTTTTATGAAGTCGATGGGATCAGCCGGTTTCATACCAAATCGGATACGTTCGAGTTGTCCCGGATTCATGACGTGACGTCCACGTACCGGGATAAGGAAATGCTCGAATTCCTGAAAAGCGACGCTCCCATAGGTATTTTTCAGTTCGTCATGGACGAGCACTTCTCGTTTTTTTACGCTTCGGAAGGGTTTTGCGCGATGCACGGGTATACGCAGGACCAGATGAAGACGGATCTGGATATCAGGGGGAGCGAGCTTATTCACCCCGACCACCTCCAACGCTTTAACGACTTGATCAGGGCGGCCTATGAAGACGGAAAGTCCTCGGTCGGCTTCGAGATGAAAGTCATCAGGCGGGACGGCAAGGTGCGCTGGCTCCTCACGCAGTGCTCGTTTGTCGAAACAGTGGATGGGACCATCGTGTACGGCTACGTCTCGGACTGCACCGACCTGAAAAACATGGAGGAAAAGACCAAAAGCATCCAGGATGTTTGCAGGTTCACGGTCAATCACGACTACGAATGGATCTTGTTGGTCGACATCCCGGCGGACAGGTACGAGTACTTTTTTTCGGGCCGGAACAGCATGACCGGAAGCGGGATGCAGGGCGTTTTCAGCGAGCTGGTGCGGCTCCGGAGCGAAACGGTCGTCCATCCTGATGATGTGGAGGCCTATCGGGCCTTTTTCAAACCGGAACGCCTTGCCTGGGAAAACGGCACGCCGGGGTTGTCCCATGAACTCAAGTATCGTGTGCTCATGGGCAACGGGCAAGCCCGGTGGCATTGCTTGCGGGCGTATCTTTTTGACCCCGTAAGGCGGGTGCTTCTCTTTTGCGCCAAAGACATTGAGGAAGAGGAACGCCAGAAGGCTACGTTGCGTATGGCGCTCGTTGCCGCCGAACAGGCCAACCATGCCAAAAGCGAGTTCCTTTCCCGGATGTCGCACGACATCAGAACGCCGATGAACGCGATCATCGGTATGACGGCCATTGCGGGCATGAACGTGGGCAACCCCGAACGGCTCAGCGAGTGCCTGAACAATATCGCCTTGTCGTCCCGTTTCCTGCTGTCGCTCATCAATGACGTCTTGGACGTCGCCAAGATCGAAAGCGGCAAGATGAGCCTGGCTTCCGAACCGTTTGATTTTGGTGAACTCGTCAGCTCCGTCAGCTCGTTCACATACGGCAGCGCGGTGGCGAAGGGCATAACGTTCAACCTGTTTGCCTCTCCGCTCCTTGGGAAGATCTATGTCGGCGATCCCCTGCGCATCAAGCAAGTCTTGATGAACTTGCTGTCCAACGCCCTGAAGTTTGCGCCCGAAAAGGGCAGGATCGAATTCAACATCACGCCAGTCCAAAAAGTCGGGCATCGGGAACTCGTACGGTTCGTCATTTCCGATAATGGGATCGGCATGAGCAAGAGCTTTCAGGAAAGGATGTTCCAGCCGTTCGAGCAGGAGATGACGGATCAGCGGGGCCTTTCGGGATCAGGGCTTGGTCTGGCCATTGTCAGGAGCTTCGTCCAGCTGATGGACGGGACCATTCGCGTGGAGAGCGAGCAAGGAAAGGGGGCGTCTTTTTTCGTGGACATACCGCTCGGGCTGTTCGAGGGGGCGCTGTACGGATGGGATAAGGACGCCTTGGAACAATCCGAGAGCGTGCGCGTGCTGGTCATAGGCGATGACAGGGCTGCCTGTGAGCATACGGCGGTACTGCTGCGCCGTATGGCGGTTGAAGCGGCCTTCGTGCTTTCCGGCGAAGAGGGCGTCGTCTGTGTGCGGCAAGCCAGGGAGAGGCGGCGGGATTATGGCATGATCCTGATCGATTGGGAAACGCCGGGCATAGACGATATGGAAACGGTCCGGCATATCAGGGAAATCGTTGGAAAGGCCACGACCCCCATAGTCATGTCGGCCTGTGATTGGAGGGAGATGGAAGCCCCTGCCCGTAGCGCCGGCGTGGATTATTTCATCAACAAGCCCATATTGCGGGAGCATCTGCGTGATATGCTCTTGATGGTGACCCATCATAGGCGCGCCTTTGATGTTCCGGCCATGCCGGAGGAAGTCCGTTTTAACCGTGAAAAGCTCCTGATTGCCGAAGATAACGAGCTGAATGCCGAGATCCTCAAAACGCTTCTGGAGTCAAGGAATCTCTCCGTCGTCTGGGCCGAGAACGGCAAGGTTGCGGTGGAGCGCTTTGCGGAATCCGAACCGGGGGAATACGCCGCTATCCTGATGGATGTCCGTATGCCGGTCATGGACGGGCTTGAAGCCACACGGCGCATACGCGGCATGACAAGGGAAGACGCGCGGCGTATTCCGATTTTCGCCCTGTCCGCGAACGCCTTTGCGGACGACATCCAACGCTCCCTGCAGTGCGGCATGAACACGCATTTTAACAAGCCTGTGGATATGGATTCCATTTGCGCGGCACTGCACTACTGGCTGGAACATGATAAAGGAAACCGGTCGTGATGTGGCGGTATTGCTCCGTCAATGCCTGTGGCATCCAGAATGGGATTGGAAAAGAGTTGTGGAATGAGGCCGCAACTCTTTTTTATTTATGGAGATAGAGAACAGCTGAGGAGGAGCTAGACAGGGCATCCCTCTCGAAGAGGACATTACCCCGCAGGCAGGAGCGGCGGGAGTCTTGGTTATTCCGGATGCCTTTCCTGAAATACAGGGATGATCGCCGCGTAAAACACGACGCCACCTATCAGGGAACCCGCGAGGCGGATTGCACACCATGCCGTAATCCGCAATCATGGAACGTGCTGCAACGGCTGATCTGCAAGAGGCTTCCTTTAGCGGGCATAAGGCGATAGTATTTTAGAAATGGACATTTCTAGAGGCCATCTGGCTTGAAAATCAGGATATATTCTTTGCATACAAGCGATATGCTGGCGTATCTTTTTGCATAAGGTAATGCGTATGTGGGGAAGGTCCCCCGAAATGAAAGGGGGTATGCTCTTGCTGTATAGGTATCCTTATAACGAGTGGATATTGATATGAAAAAAATAGCCATCGTATGTTTATTCGAAAAAACGGCTCTTTTTATACAAAAGCAGCTTTATGCGCTTATAGGTGAATACGTTGATATCCATGCGCTCTCTTTAGAAAAAACGATATACTCAAATATCCAATCGGATCTTGTCTTGCTTGGAGACGCCGCTGTAGGAAAGATCATACACAATTATATTCATGATGATATCGAAATGCTTTCCATGAAAATGACGATAGGCAAGAGCGGATTCGAAAAACTCTTGTCCATTCCGGAAAAATCCCGTGTCCTCCTCGTCAATGATACGGTACAAAGCACGTATGATACTATCAACCTGTTGTATGAGGTCGGGATCAGGCATTTGGAATTCATACCATACTATCCGAATATGGTGTATAATTACGATGTCGATATTGCCGTGACGCCGGATGAGGAGGCTTTGGTTCCTCCTTCCATAAAAAGGATTGTCAATATCGGCGGACGGGTCATTGATCCTTACATGATCATCAACATCTTGACGAAACTTGAACTCGTCAACAATAAAACGCTTCGGGACATCGTATTTAACAGGACAAACGATTATATCCCAAGGAATCCGCAGCTTCTGGATGTTATCGCCTCGATCCTTAAGAGCCGGAATCATTTGGAGAAGATCATTGAAGTCATCGATGAAGGGGTTATCGCCTATGATGAGGGGCAGCATATCATTCTCTTTAATGAAGTTGCCGAAAAGATATTCGGTATCCCGATATGGAAAGCCAAAATGATGACGCTTTCAGAGTGTTTCTCCGAAATTTCGCTTACGGTCGAGAACCCGGAAGATCTCTGCGATGACGTACAGTCAATCAACCATACTGATTATATAGTGAATGCATATCCGTTATATATTGAGGGCCATTATTCCGGCGGCGTTATCCGCTATAAGGAGTTTTCCGCCATACGGCGTTTGGAAAAGAAGATCCGCCAAAGCAGCAAAGGCGGCGGGTATATCGCTAAAAACAGCTTTGATGATATCCTTGGAAAAAGCCCGGTCTTGCGGCAATGCCGGAATTTGGCGGAAAAGATGGCTAAAGGGGATGGCGCCATCCTTATTGAAGGGGAGAGCGGCGTCGGGAAAGAAATTTTTGCGCAGGCCATTCATAACGCCTCTTTTCGCCATGAATCCCCCTTTATCGCGTTCAACTGTGCTTCAATACCGGATACGCTCATCGAGAGCGAGCTCTTTGGATATGAAGAGGGGGCGTTTACCGGAGCCCGTAAGGGCGGGAAGCCCGGGCTTTTTGAATTGGCCAACGGAGGGACTGTCTTTTTGGACGAGCTTGGGGATATCTCACCCAATATGCAGACAAAACTGCTGCGGGTCCTCCAAGAGAAGGAAATCGTGCGGGTAGGCGGCCAGGAAGTCATACCTGTTGATATCCGTATTATCTCGGCATCGAACAAGAATATCCCCGGGCTTGTCCGTGAACATACGTTCAGGATGGATCTCTTTTACCGGCTCAACGTGCTTTCTTTGAAAATTCCGGCATTGCGCGAACGTGGGGACGATATCCTCTTGCTCCTGCATCATTTTTTGCAGGGATACGGATTGCGGTATGAGTTGTCCAAGGAGGCCGCCGATGTTTTGCTGGAGTATGATTGGCCGGGGAATATCAGGGAACTGCAAAATGTGAGTGCCTATATTGGCTATATGTCGGAAAACCGCCTTATTACCTGTGCCGATCTTCCGCAGCATTTTGCAAAAAAGATGAAGAAGCCCCTTTCTTTTCAGCAGGGAAAAGGGGCTTTCCAGAATGAAGATGAGGAAATGCTCTTTATCCTTTTGTTGCTTTATCAAGGAAGAGAGAAAGGGAGGCATATCGGCAGAAAAGAGATCTCCCAGCAATTGCCCGCCTATGGCGTACGCCTCTCGGAAGGGGAGGTCCGTTCCCGGCTCCAGAAACTGGCTGCGGCGGGGCTGGCCCACTGTGGAAGAGGGCGGGCCGGAACCCGTGTGACGCGTGCGGGCGAGCAGCGCCTCCGGGAATCCGGTTTGCTGTAGGCGGAGCTGCGAGGCATTCGCGGAGAATTTTTTATTTGCTCTTTTTTTAGCAAAGAGACGATAGTGTCCAGGGCGATTTCCGGTATCTTTTGAAAAATAGGCGTTTCCTGTATTCATTCTCTGCCCTGATATATGGAACATCATGTTGTTTTTGATTTTATGGCACCGCTTTGATTTTTCATAGAGAGCGTCCGATGCTCGCTATAAACAGGCAAAACAGGTTAAAAAGATATCTTTTTAACCTGTTTTGCCTGTTTTTCGATGTATAGGATATACGTATTTTACTGAAATAAAATTATATTTCTAATGGCATACACATTGCTTGTTCCGCTGTATCACAAATTACTTTTTAACAACAGGATACAGGTATGGACACGAAGAATCTTTCTGCATGTAGCCCCGAGACACAACAGCTTTATTTGGGAGATCACATCGACTGGGGTGATGCCTATCCCGAATCTTTTCCGATCTACCAAACCTCTTCATATACGTATCCGGATGTTCATGCCTTCGCGGAGGGCAGAAAGAAGAAGGGCTATCTTTACGGCAGGATCAACCATCCCAACTTCACCAGCCTCAATGAAGTGCTCGCCAGGATGGAGCAGGGCGAAGCGGCGTGGGTCGTCTCTTCCGGCATGTTCGCTATTTTTACCGCGCTCATTACACTGGTGAAGGGGGGGGATCACATTCTCGCCAATACCAATATTTACGGCGAGACGTACCAGATGCTGAAGACGTTGTTGCCCCAGTATGGTGTGGAAACGACCTTTGTCGACTTGAACGACAAGGAAGCCGTTTCGCGGGCCATCCGTCCGAACACCCGCCTTTTTTATGGTGAAGTCATCGCAAACCCCCTGACCATGCTGCTCGACGTCCGGGGTGCCGCGGACATGGCCCACGCAGCCGGGGCCAAGCTGGTCATCGACAACACCTATTCGTCGCCCTATGTCGTAAAGCCGTTGACGCTCGGCGCGGATGTTGTGGTGCACAGCCTGACCAAGTATATCAACGGGCATTTCGACGCCATCGGCGGGGCCGTAATCGCCGACAAGGAAACCATTGAGCGGGCCAGGTTCTTGAGCACCCTCATCGGCGGCAGCCTTGCCCCCTTTGTCAGCTGGCTGATCCTGCGGGGGACGCGCAGCTTTGAGCTCCGTCTGGAGAAGCAGAACAGGAACGCCATCCAGCTTGCCGCCGCCCTTGAAGCCAACCCCCTCGTCGAAAAGGTCTATCACCCAAGCCTTGAAAGCCACCCCCACCGCGAGCTCGCCCTGCGCCTGTTCAGGCCCGAAGCCTGCGGCGCCATGCTGAGTTTCAGCCTGCCTGAAGATCCCGAGCGGATAGATCGCTTCATGGCCGCGCTGAAGATGGTCGGTTTTGCCAATACGCTTGGCGGCTTTAGAACGACCGTCGCACACCCCGCCACGCAGTCGCACAGCAGCCTCACCCCTGAGGAGCGGGCGGCGCTGGGTATCCATTATGGAACAATCAGGGTGTCCGTGGGGATTGAATCACCCGAGGATATCATCCGTGATTTTTCGGAGGCCATTCAGGAAAGCCTTATCTAGCCTCTTCTCCCTCCCTTATAACGTACAGGAGAAAGCGTCATGACCACGACACCATTGAAGCCTGTCCGCAAGGAACTGACATTCGGCTTTGCCGTTTTCATTTTGACCGTCGTCGTCGCCATCATCGCAAGTGGAATGATGTTTTATGGCCTTAAGCTTCAGATGCTCATGCTGTGCTGCTGGGTCGTTTGCGCGGGGTTCGGCTGGTATCTGGGATTCTCGTATGCCGAGCTGGAAGCGGGGGCTTACGAATTCATCGCGCGGGCCATGGGGGCCGTGCTGATCATGATGTCCGTAGGGGCCCTGATCGGCGCCTGGATTTCGGCGGGCACCGTCGCCGTGATGATCTATATCGGCCTGAAGATCATCACCCCGGAATTCTTTCTGGCGACCAGCTTCATTCTGTGTTCCATGACCTCCGTGTTTACGGGGACTTCGTACGGCACGATCGGGACCGTCGGCCTCGCCCTGATGGGGATAGGCGCGGGGCTTGGCTTCGACCCCGGTATTACCGCCGCAACGGTCATCAGCGGCGCCTTCCTTGGCGACAAGATGTCCCCGCTTTCGGATACGACCAACATGGCCGCGGCCGTTAACGAAGTCCCCTTGCTCACGCATGTCCGGCATATGGTCAATACGCTGACTCCCGCATTCATCATTACGTTGACCATTTATCTCTTCATGGGGTTCCATCACGATGCGGGCACCGGCGACGCCAGCATCCTCAATCAGCTCCTTGACGACATTACGGCCAACTTCCGGCTTGGTTTCATCCCCGCCATCCCCATGATCCTCGTGTTTTACCTCCTGCTGCGCCAGACAAACCCCATTTTGGCCATCATCAGCGGCTCGGTGCTGGGTGTTGTCGTCGCTGTCGGATACGCCGGCGTGGATTTGACGGCATCGTTCAACGCCATGTGGAGCGGCTACGAAAAGACGTTTGACAATCCTTTGCTCATGAAGCTGATGAACCGTGGCGGCGTGACAAGCATGCTTGAAGTTTCGGCGCTCGTGATTTTCGCTTGCGGGCTTGGCGGGATGTTACGCTGCCTTGGGGTGATAGATACGATCCTTGAGCCCGTTTCCCGCCATGCCAAGAGCGCGTTTTCTCTCGTCCTGTCAACGATTGTTATCGGTTTCAGCACGGTTCTGCTGACGGCGTCGTCTTACTTCAGCCTGCTCATGACAGGGACGATCATGACTCCGCTGTTCCGCAGGCAAGGTTATCGGCCCGAAAACTGCTCCCGCGTTACGGAGGATGTCGGGACGCTTGCGACCCCCCTCGTCCCTTGGAGCTCGAACGCGCTGTTCTCCATGGGGATGCTGGGTATTGGGTTCACGGATTATGCCCCGTACTGTTTCCTCATGTTCCTCGCGCCGTGCGTATCCTTGGTCTATTCCATATTCAACATCAACATGACCCGGCTCTCCGACGAGGAAAAGCTGGCCGATAAGCAGGCGCAAGGGCAGCCTGAACAGGTTTCCGCCTGATTTTGAGGGGGGCTAATGCCCCCTTCCTTCCCCGAACGGCGTTCCCCCTTGCATCATCCTCTGGGCAGGAAAGTTTTTCTTTCGCTCTGTCATAGGATGTGCTTGTTCTATCTCACAGCATGGTGAAGATACAGCTTTTTTATGCTGAAAGTACGCTTGCAGCCCCTTTCAGGCATTCAGCCATACTGATTCTTTTGGATCTGTAACCACTATTCATAAGCTACTGCTATGTCCGACACCACAGAATGTATGATTGTCAAGGCAGGAAGTATTCCCGCCGGTTCCATCTTGTCAGGGATGCGGCATGGTTTCCCTATTTTTCTGGGGTACATTCCACTCGGTTTCGCATACGGTGTCCTCGCTGTCCAAAACGGCATACCCGCCGTGTATGCCGTTTTGTTTTCTTTGCTCGTATACGCGGGCGCGGGGCAGTTTATCTCGGTGGGCCTGTGGGGGATGGGGGCCTCTGTCTTTTCCATCGTGTTCACTACGCTTGTCGTCAACCTGCGCCATGTCCTCATGTCGGCCGCAGTGGCCCCGTGGTTTGCTCCGTTTACCCGGATACAGCAATTCATTATTGGCTGGGGGCTCACGGATGAGGTCTTCGCCACGCACAGCATGGCCATGGCCAAAGGGGAGGAGGCAAGGTTGCCGGCAGTTTATGCCGTCAACTTCACGGCGCACGGCGGATGGATTCTCGGCACGTTCATAGGGGCCGTAGCGGGAGATTTCCTGCCTGATCCCAAACTCTTTGGGCTTGATTATGCGCTTCCCGCCATGTTTCTCGCCCTGCTGGTTCCTCAATGCAAGGATCATGTATACACGGCGGCGGCTATCCTTTCGGCACTGTTATCCGTAATTCTTGCCTTGTGCGGTATAGGCCGGTGGAATGTCATTGTTGCCAGTGTAGTAACTTCTTCTCTCGGGGCTTTGTTTCTCACATACCGCGATCGTTGTTTCCTTTGTAGGAGCAAAATATGAATACGGATATTCTGCTCTGTATCTTCGGCATGTGCCTTGCAACCCTTGTTCCGCGCGTCGTTCCCGTTACGTTGCTGGCGGGACGAGAGCTTCCTCCATTGCTGGCGCGCTGGCTGTCTTTTGTGCCTGTCTCCGTGCTTGCCGCGCTGGTTATGCCGGATTTGGTGCTTGTAGGCGGCAATCTTGAACTGTCATTCGATAACCTCTTTTTTATCGCATCCTTTCCTACGCTGACGGTTTGTTGGTATAAAAAAGGAAGCCTTTTCAGTGCACTTGCCGTGGGTATGGGGACTATAGCGCTGATTCGTTATTGGATCTAAGGTATCCATAAAGAGCATTCTTATACGGCATCCGGAATGGCGGCTTGGGCTAGCGGCATCGAACCGGGGCCGCTGTCCTGGCGCTCTGGGCGTTTGGAGGCTCCGGTGGAGTTTCGCCTCGCCCTGCTTGCGATACAGCTCCGGGCATATGTATCGAAAAGGGAAGGAGCACACCTGACAATGAAGGATAGGCCGTTTCGCGGGATGGGGGAGCCGAGGGCGGGAGAATCGTTTGTTTGTGTCTTGCGAGGCATAGGGCTTTGTCGGTTTTCGGCGTGAACGCCCCGGCACATCGGCACGGTTTGGCACACTCCGGCCCAAAAGGTTTGGACTCCTCCGACAACGACTTAAAACAAAAAAAGCCGTTGCAGTCTCTTACTGCAACGGCTTTAAAAAGTGGTGCCGAGGGCGGGAGAAAAAATGATTCTCCACAATTCACTGAAAATACAAGCGTTCTTATCAATAAGGTGTTAGCTGTGTAACAGTTTGTTGAAAGACTCTTTCCGGTCTTCCTCTTTTCGTCAAGCGTTATTTGAAATGTCAATATAGAGTATACTCCAAACTGACAAAATAGGTTGACACTTTTTACGTCAGTATAGAGTCTGTTTTGGTATTTCTTGACACTTCTTTTTGAAAGTCATAGAGTCTATCTTGACACTTTGAGAGATTGACGGAAAAGGGGGAGTGCAAGAAAATGGACATAGGCTATATCCGAGTCAGCGGGGTTGACCAGAACACGGCACGGCAGGAATCTACCTTTGAAGGTTTGAACATCAGCAAGATGTTTGAGGACAAGGCCAGTGGGAAGGACGTACACCGCCCCGCCTTGGAGCGTTGCCTTGAAGTGTTGAGGGATGGTGATACCCTTCATGTCCACAGCATAGACCGTCTTGCGCGAAACATGCAGGATCTTCTTTCCCTTCTCTCAGACCTTACCGGGCGCGGCGTGTCTGTAAAGTTCCACAAGGAAAACCTGACCTTCACCCCCGACAAGGAAAACCCTTTCCAACGCCTACAGCTTCAACTCATTGGTTCAGTAGCGGAGTTTGAACGCGCCATGATTCGAGAGAGGCAGAGGGAAGGGATTGCCATTGCCAAGGCCGCAGGGAAGTACAAAGGCCGCAAGCCTAGCCTTGCCCCTGAACAGGTGGCGGAACTCCGAAAGCGTGTTGAAGAGAACGGCGAAAAGGTGGCTAGGCTGGCGCGTGAGTATGGCGTATCAAGGCAGACGGTCTATGAGCATTTGAAGCATACGGAAGGCGTACGTGGTCATAGTAAGGCCGTTTGAAAAAAGCATTGACATTTTCAAAACTCCAACTACCTTAAAAAGCAAGAGGGACGGCAAGCGCGTCAACGCCTACCGCCCCGATGTGGAGCACGACCTCCCATAAATCGTATGGATTTACAAGTCTAGCGCCCCGGTTAGGAATCGTCACTTCCTACCGGGGCAACTGCGTTTTAGAGGTTCAGCAAGTGAACCACCACAGCCGCTATGACGTCAGCTAGCGCAAGCGCCGCAACGTCCCGCAGGAAGTGCCACATGGGATAACCTCCTTTCGGGAGGCGTACCCCACAAGAGCGCAACCTACACAGTCCCACTACTCAAGGCAAGAGCGTAAACACAGGCGCAAGGCAAGGCCACCGCCGCCAATCTATGATGAAGGGGAGGAGGTGGCGACCTTGTTTCTTGTTAGTGTACCTGTTCCTTAGAAAATTACACCGCCCCGGCATGGGGGAACCGTGTACTACCATGATAACGTATGCCCCTTCACATTTTTCCAATAAATTCAGTCCTGCCAATTCGATAGTCAGACGGGGGAGGGGGTTGTCAATGAAATCAACCAACCTAGCGAATTGCTAGGGGAAGGGTGTCCACACTGTAGATCCTCCTTTTTTTCTCCCACGCCCCCTTTGCAAAGGGAATCGAACCCGACCGCCAACAGAGGCGTTGAAACATGGCGCAATGCCCGGCTTGAGGCTGCTCCCGATTCTCCTACACACTATCCCCGCTGCCGCCGCTGTCTGTGCCTCTGTTGTTGGTGGGGGCGGCTGCGGTATCGTCCCGTTCAACAAATTCGTAGTACCGCTTTAGCGTTCTCCATATGGAGCCGTCCGATCTATGGTATTTCAACGCCAGCGTCTCAACAATCTTTCGTTCGGGCATGTCAGGATGTTCTTTTGCTATTCTGTCCCGTTCAAGGCATATCTCCCGGTTTCGCCTGTCAACTTCAAGGTAGGCGGCGCGGGGGATGTAGAGGTCTGTCCCTCCCGCAAAGGCAATGAACTTTTGCGCGGACTCCTTTCCTAGCGCCTCCTCAAGCTGGCGCACAGTCTTGCGTCCTTGTTCGTTTTTCCCTAGTGGAACGGAAAAGATCGTTCCGCCTTTCAGTTGAATCAGGGACAAGACGGCCTTCTCATCCCCAAGAACTTTCATGAGAATCTCAAGAGAGCGGCGTCCTTGGCCTCCTGTGCGCCTCTCCCCTCGTTTCCGTTTCAAACCTTGCGCGAGTTCGTCGGCAAGACGCTGTTCTGTTGGGGAGGGGCGGGGGGCATCAGGCTCAACGGCGATAGCAGGAGAATACCCAATACTGTTGGGGGTATTAGCAAGGTGTGAGGGCGGTGGCGGCGGCGTCCTTGCAGCTGTTGTTGTCGCTTTCAACGCCTCCTGTACGGCCCTTTTTATGAGGTCTTCAATATTGCCGTTGCCTACATTCCCGCCGTCGCGTCTGCAACACCTACTATTTTTTCCACAATGCCCGAAAGGGTAAGGCAGGGGTCTTGCTCCACCAGAGGAGGAAAAGGGAACATAGCCTTCTCCCACGCCACCACCGCCGCCACCGCTGTTGTGGTGATGGGGAACATCGTTACGCGAATGCATAGCCGTGCTCCTTCTTCCAGCGGGCAAGGAAAGCAAGACCGCGTTGTGCGTTCTCTTCAAGCTGCTCAGGGGTAGGGGATAGCACCGCCCCCGCCGCCACTACCGCCGCCGTCTCCTTCTGTGGCTGTGCCCATGAACATGCCCTTTCAGGGGTGTTTGTGACCTGCCCCTTACCGTGGGTCATGTTTTTCTTTTCAGACGCCCAATCGGTCAGTCTGTGGGCTGTTTTGGGGTATGTTTGAAATGCCGCCCCTCTTTCTTTTTCCCTGACAGCGGTTGCCGCCACTGCGTCTGTCGTTGCTGTCGCCGCTGCAACAACGGCATTCCTCAGCCATGCCGTGATGAAACGCCATGCGCTGCGTAAAGGCTTCTCGGGTGACGTATGGCTCCTAGCCCACTCCCTAGCCCTATCAATCTCCTTTGAAACGTCAATGGCTGGATAGTCCCGTTGCAAGGCTTCCAAGAGGTCAAGGGGGATGTCTTGGAGGCTGTCGTCAACCTCCACCTCAAAGGCAAGGGGGACGGGTGAGGCGTATGATACCCCCGCCGCCGCTGTCGTGATGAACCGTTGCGGCGAGGAAGGGGGCGTATACTGTACGTACCCTTTCCTGTCCTTCTTCGGGGTGTCCGTGTTGAGCTGAGGCGGTGAGGAAGGGTCTGCATACTGTGCAGACCTTTTGCCCTTCTTCGGGGTGTCCGTGTTGAGCTGCTGAGGCGGCGGAAGGGGTGCGGCAATACCGTTCCCCTTTCCCTGTCTTCCCCTCTTCCCTCTCTCTTCATCACCACCGCAAGGAAAAGATCTGATCTCTTCTCTTTTCTTATTCTCTTGTATTTGATCTTGATCTATTTCCCCGGAAGGTATGGATACGGTATCCGGTACCCTATCCATACCGTCTAACAGGTGGGGATTCTTGGCTATCAAGACAGCCTTGATTTTCTCGGATTCAACGCCCCTGAACAGGGCACGGAGGGACATGACCAGCTTGGGGGAGGTTGTGCACTGGTGCTTGATGAAGTTGACCACGAGGATGGAGAGGCCGCCGCCACAGCTACCACCGCTGCCGCCATTAACGCCGTCAAGGGCAATCTTGCCGTCTTGCTGTTCAAGGACGTTTAGGTGGGCGTTGACTTCCTCTTCAGACATGCCCGTTTCAAAGGCGATGCGGCGGGCGGTCGTGTTCAGGACACCAAGGTTGTTCGTGTGAGGAGACGTGAACAGGTAGATGTACAGGAGCTTCCGGGCGGGCGGCATGGATTCGATGTAGGGATCTGTCCAGAACGTCCTGCGTATGGTGCGGAAGGTTGCCGTAGACCCCCCACCGCCGGACGTTGAGGGGGCGGGGCTGGCGTACTGTGCGGTGTTGACGGTGGCGGCTGTGTGGTGGCGGGGGGCTGTCATTAGTAATTACCCCCTTGTGCAATGTAGAGGGCAGGTAACACCAGCAAGGCACCAAGGAAGACGACCGCGACGGCGGCGGGAAGCCAACGGCAAGCGGCGAGGGAGATAAAGGAATGTAAAGAACGGAGGACGTGATACCGGAGCCTTAGCCAACGTGACGAATGAAGAAAACGGAAAAGATCGATCATGGGGGCCTCGAAGATTTGGGGGATTCAGGGATTGAGAGGCACGGCCCTATATGTCCGGGGATGCGTTGTAGTGGTGATACGGGGGATTGAGCGGCGGCGGTGGTTCTCTCCTGTGTTGAAAGTTTTTAAAAATTTCCAAACGATTCCAATTACGGTGATTCACCGCATAGGCAAAAGAAAAGGCGGAACAACGCTCCCCGGCTCTTCGAAAGCCGCCTGAGTCTCACGAACATCAGGACGTTGTTTCCGCCAATATGTAACCACGTCCACAGGATGCACCTGTAGCGCGTTGGTGGCTGCTGAAACAAGAAACCGTTCTTTCCTTCCCGCTTGGGGCGGGGGGGAGGCGTCGGTCACGCCTTCGAAGATTAGGGGAATTCAAAATCGGGGAAAGGCCGGGAAATGTCAAGGGGTGGGGAGAGAGTGAGGAGCTGGTGGCGGCAGCGTTGCGGCGGCGGGGTAGCGTTTGTGGCGGAGTTGGCGGTGAGGATGAACTTTACCCGCGCCGTGTAAGCGCTGATTGTAGAAAATGAATAAAATCAGCGAACAGTCCTCTGAGGACATCAGGGCGTTGCGGGAGCTGGCGAGCGATTGTGCGGAGTGGTGGTGCTGCTGAGGGGGAGGAGGAGGGAGAGAAGACATACACCACTGTCGCCGCCGCTGCCGCCCCACCACCGCCATTCTACCACCATCTCCTCCTCCTCCTCCCTCCCATCCATAGAGCAAAAACGGCTGTTTCAGACACGATTCGAGGGCACCCTTACCCCAAGTCATGTTGAGGGCATATCATCAAAAAGAAGGCCGTGGGCACAGAGATTTTACCCAAGGAACGGTGGGAGTGGCGACGGGAGCGGCGGAAGCATGGCGTAGGGCTTCTTCCATCTCGTTGAACCGGGCGATGTAGGCTTTTTTCATGCGCATGGCTTCCGGCCCGGTGTAGCCCATGACGAGCAGAACGAATCCGTCCTTGCTCACGTGACGTACATGGGCATTTCTTTATTCTGCTCAGAGAGATAGGAGGAGACTTCAAAATTGAGGGTTCCGAAGCCGTCTTCATCGGACTCGAGAAGCTGGCGAATATCGCGCAAGACGTCCTTGTGGTTCTTCCCGAAGTGCCTCCGCTACCCCGCCCTTCGTCATTTCCTCGACCGTTCCTTCTCCTAAGATTACCCCCGAGCCGACGTATACCGCCCCGTCATGCGCTCGAACCTGCCCTGCCGTATATGGAGGGGGAGGGGGAACGGAGTAAAAATTTACCGCATTGAATCCATGTAATTAACCAGCCGAGAATTGGACTGGCTGAAATTTTTAGATTCCAGCAAGTTAGGGATGTACCCCCATGAGACGAATACAAAATTGTAGGCGTCTCATCCACCCTCATCGTTGGGGAAGAAGGCACGCTCAACAAAACCGATTCGTTTAATTTTTTTGTTACTATTAGGCAACAAAAAACAGAGGAAGGGAGAGGAAGACCAGCCATGTACGTGGTCTACCTTCTTCCTTCCTCTGTCTGTTATAAAAACCTACCGCCCCCCACACGATGGGGTGTGAATTTTCCGCACTCGTCGCGGTGGCGGCGGCGGAAAGGGTATCATGATTCATGATACCCTTACCATATTACTGTTACGTTACCCCTGTCGTCTCAAGACGTCGCGCCTGTGCTGCTTCCATGCCTTCTTTACGTCGAACCCGCGCAACAGACCGCCATGCCCATTGTCTTTGAACATGGGGTGGGTGAAGTCATACGGATGGAAGGGGCGTTCCCTGACGTCATGGAGGAAGTTTTGCATTGCCAATCTAGCGGAAAAGGTATTGACGAGGGTGACGGTGATGGGGTCAATGCCGTCAAAGATGTAATAGGTTGTGGCGGTGGTGGTGGCGTCGATAGCGGTGGTGGTGGCGGACTCCCCTTTCTTCGTAGTACCATCTGGAATCAAGACGCCGCTGCCGTACCCGTTCTCGCGTTCAAGGCGTTGATACTCCACAGCCTGAGGCAGGCAGAGAAGACGGTAGGTAGGGAAGACCTCGACAACATCGGTTTCAGGGTCAACAACGCCCTCATTCTTGAGGATGTGCAGGGTGTGCGTAGGAACCTTTGCGGCATCCATGATTTTCATCAAAGCACTCAAAGACAGCCCGCAACCGAAACGCTTTACAGCTTCCGATAGGGTTATGTAGCCGTGGGGAATGAGAAGACGCCAATCACTATACCCCCCTTCATTCAAGGGAGCGTCAATAACCGGGATGCTCTTTCTCTTGCAGCGGCTTACAATGACCGTACCCTTGACGCCTTCAATGACGGAATTGTTGGACATGATGGAATACCCCTTTTGATGTGTTGCTGGTGGTGGTGATGATGAACTTTGAGAGAACAGGACGTTCAATAGCCTTTGACGCTGTTATATGGATTGAACATTTTCCCCTTACGTCGTGTTTAAAAATGAAAGAGCCCCTTAACGTCTGTACAGGGTACGTTAAGGGGCTCTTTCGTCGGACAAGGGGTATGTTCTGTCCAGCGGTTTGGATGGTGATGGTGCTGCGGGATGATGCTGTAGGAAGATGATGATTGTGATCTATGATAAAGGATTACACGTTATGTGACCATAGTTGATGTAAGTTCTTTAAGGATATTTTATGTTCACATAACCATCGTGAATTCAGAGGGGGCTTATCGTGCTCATAAGCTCTTTTAAGTTAGAGTTACATCATCTATACTTCCCTTTATTTGAAAGGCAGGATTTGATTCATAATAAGGATCAGAATCAAAGAAGCGTAAGGAATATGAAAAGAGACTGAAAAGTATCTTAAAAAGACTTAAAGGTTTTTAAAGATCCTTTAAGGGGAGTTGAAAGGGAAGAAAAGAAAGGTGGGAAAAGACCCCCCTACCCCCCACGCATGAGCGCGGTGGTAAGGACATATGCACAGGTCAATACAAAATTGTATTCACCGTACATATGGAACCCCCCTATCCGTGAAAGAGGACAGGGAGGTGTCTTTTCTGCAAAAGACCCCCCAGAGAAAGCACGAAAGAAAAGAAGAGAAGAAGATATGGACAATATGAGGCACGGAGTTGGGAAACGCGGCGTCCTCTTCCGAAGGTGCAACCTAATTCAAACATGCTGTTTTTATTGTGTTACAAGGTGTTATCAAAGCGGGTGATTATGTGTGACTCCTTCCGAAGGTGGGTGGTAATTCTAACTATGCATAGTTCTTTGACTATTCAGATTCAGATCGTTTAGGAGGAAATAGCGGCTCCTTCCGTAGGTGGGTGGTAATTCCAATTGGTTTTGGTTATTGAATATTTACATTTGGGAATGTTTGGGGAAACGCGGCGTCCTCTTCCGTAGGTGGGCCTTAATTCCAACCTACTTTTAATATTGAATTTCGTGTTTTAATAAAAGGAAATTCACGCCGCCTTCCTCTTCCGAAGGTGGAACCTAATTCCAACACACTATTGATATTGGATAAAAGTCTGTTACGTATATTGTACGGGGCAGACATACGCGCAAGTCTCCTCATTGTTCGGGGGTGGTTCACCTGCCCCTCATGCCCCTTTCCCTCTTTTCCCGTCAAAACCCTGTGCCCACGCCCCTCTTTTCCTTTTGAAAGGGAAAACATGACCTTGGGTATGGGCTCCCGCTGCAACGTGCCGTTAGGGGCGTGTTCATGGGCGTTTTTCGAAAAAGATGACCTTGGGTAGGGGTGTCTACCAAACACCCCCTGAAAGGTGGCTATTTCTTGCCGTGGCTGGAAGAGGATGTGAAAGAGGCAAGGTTTTCCCTGACGACTTTTTCAAGGCCTCCTTTTTCCAACCCTTCACACAAGGCACGGAACAGCACGGACATGGAATAGCCCATACCTTCCGCGTCGCGTCCGTAGCTATCGGCAATACTGGTTCCCGCGTGCCCTTGGAGGGCGTCCGTCAGCTTCCCGTCTATCCCCGCGTCCCGCATGGTACGCTTGAAGGTATGCCGGAAGGAATGGAACGTCTTTTGCGGCGTATAGACCCCGATACTGATTGTGTACCGTCTCCACCATTTCGAGAAAGGCGCGGTCAGAGTGTCCGTCTTTGAGGTGAGAGTAGGGAAGAGCTTACCACCGCCGCCGCCACCTTGCCTATCGTCCTCATGCCGAGCACCACTACCGCCCCCCGGCAGGAACCCTGTGTTCAGCAAGAAAGGGTGTACAGGCACCTTGCGCCGGGATGTCTTGTTTTTGATGCGGCGTCCCGTGGCGGTGTCCGCATGGATGAAAATGTAGGTAATACCGTCTTCTTCCCTAATATCATTAACATCCAGTTGCCCTATTTCCTCAAGGCGCGCACCCGTGAAGATGCCTAACAGGACAAGGTGTTGATAGTCTCTCCGCTCCTCTGGCGTAAGACGCTTCATGATACCGCTTGAGGGGGCTCCCTCTGCGCGGTGGAAGAGAGGAGAACAAAGAATCATCCGTATGTCGCCCATGTCATAAGGGACGCGGGAAGGCCCCGCATTGTCCGTATCGTGCTGTGCGGAGTCAACCGCCCGTATCTGGTGCGCCGGATTCGTTTCAATGAACCCATTGTCAACGGCATGACTCAAGACGGCCTTGATTGCCGTCAGTGCCTTGTCATTGATGGTCTTTGGGGAAAGCGTCTTTGGGTACGGTTCTTCCGCCTTTCTGCTTTCAAGGCGTTTGATGACCTTGAGGATAGGAAGCCCTTGGAGTTCTTTGGGAACACGGGAAGGGCATTTGAGGAGGGTATCCTTGAACATGCGGACATGTCGCGCCATGATGCTCTGGACAGGCAGATCCCCGTTGATTTCCATGAAGCGGCGTACAGAGGCTCCAAAGTCCTGCGCTGTTTTGGGGGCGGGCTTGCGTTCGGCAAGGTAGCGTTCCCATACTGCCGAGAAAAGAGGGTTGTCGTTATGCGGAGAATCGGGAGGCATCCTATTATCATCAGTACTGTTGAGGGTAATGGGGAGGATAGGTACTGTCACCAGCGGCGTTTCTATCCATTCACCGGAAAGCCGCTTGAGAATGGCTTCCTGCGCCTTGCTTTCCGTTCGCATGATGGCAAGGGCAAGCTGATAGTAGGCAGGGCTTTCCTTGGCAATGCGCAGGTGCTCCCGCTCTATGAAGGCATCCACAAGGTGATGTGCGGGGTAGGTTTCCCCCTTGGCTATGAAGAAAGGCGCGTCATGAATGAAGCGTTCGGCATAGGCGCGTTTGGCGTCCGTTTCCTCAGCCGTCAGCCCTACAGGGCGGATAACGGGAGATGTTGAGGGAGGCGTGTAGGTGATGCCCTGTTTTTCGGAAAGTTCCCGTATCAGGTCTTCCCTTTCCTGTGCCTGTTGGCGTTCCCGTTCGATAGTTTCAGGAGACTTTGGGACAACGCGGGAGGCTTCATCATCAGCAAGGGCATGGTGCAGGTAAAGGAGGGAAAGCCGCTCAATCTCAAGAGGGGAAAGGAGCAGGGAATTTTCGGCAGACGTAGCGGCGGTTGTGGTTTGCCCCTGCGCCGCCGTCGTCGCTTGTCCGTTCCGTCGGGCTTCCGCAAACTGTTGGTCAATCTTCACCCTCTCAAGATTTCCTTTCCGCTTGGCTTCACGCGGATCTTTTGTCTTGAGACTGTAGGTGATCTCTTTCTTGGGGGCGTAGTAGTCCAACAGGTCAGAGGGAACCCTAACCCGGATGTAATAAACAGCCCCACGCCGCACTATGTTGGAGGATAAAGACAAGGCGTTCATGTCCCTATGTGTAACAGCTTTGTGTAACACTTGGAACAAGAACGCCTAAAAAGAAAAGCGGTTACTGTAAAAGCAACCGCTTATATTCTCATGGTGCCGAGGGCGGGACTCGAACCCGCACAGGAATTCCCACTACCACCTCAAGATAGCGTGTCTACCAATTCCACCACCTCGGCGCGAAAAGAGGTATATGCAAAACAGAGGCGGCTGGCAAGCTTTTTTTTGCGATTCAGTGAAATTTTTTCGTCTGTCCGTATGGGGCCCGGCCTTTTTCCCGTAAGCCGGGAAAAGGGTTTTTCCCTGTGCGGGCGTTACGGATGGCTCGAGTGGGGAGGAGCCGCATTCCTTGCTATGGGAGGGGAGGAGAAACCTGTTTGTTTCGGCTATTGAGGGTTCTTTTCTGAGGGCCACGGAACCCAGAGCTTGGGGAAGCCGCTTTGATCCGCACGCTAGAGGAGGGTGGCAGCAGCGGAAAGACGCGTTTTCCCTTCAATCTGTTGAAAAGGGTTGCCTTGCCGGGCTGTTGCATGTCAATGCAGGGGGGAATCGGCTGAACAGGATGGTGGGCATGAACGTCTCGTTTGAGTACTACAAGGTCTTTTATCACGTGGCGCGGCTCGGAAGCATTACCCTTGCGGCCAAGGCGTTGTTCCTTTCGCAACCGGCGGTGAGCAAGTGCATACGTCAGCTTGAAAAGGTACTCGGCTGCGCGCTGTTTTATCGGATGCACAAAGGGATGTGGCTCACGCCTGAAGGGGAAGTGCTCTACCAGCACGTCGCGCAGGCCTGCGAGCAGATCGCCATCGGGGAAAAGAAGATTCAGGCCATGCTGCATCTGGACTGGGGAAGCATCCATATCGGTTCCTCCGATATGATCATGCATGCCTTCCTGCTCCCGTATCTGGAGCAGTTCCATAAGGATTATCCCAAGGTCCGCATCAGTACCATCACGGCATCGACGCCTGAAACGATTGCCTCGCTGCGGGCCCGCCGGATCGATCTGGGCGTCGTGTTTTCGCCAGTGGAAGAAAACGACGATCTGGACATAATCCCCGTTTGCACGGTTCAGGATACGTTTATCGCGGGTAACACATTTCGCCATCTGGAAGGCTCCGTGCTCTCGCTGGATGAGATTGCCAAGCTCCCTATCGTGTGCCCGGAAAAGGGGACCAGCACCCGGGCGTATCTGGATGCGTTTTTCCAGTCACACGGCGCTGTGCTTGACCCGGAATGCGAACTGGCGACGACGGTGCTGATCGTGCCTTTTGCGGAGCGAGGATTGGGGGTGGGCATAACCGTGCGGCGATTTGCGGAGGAGAGCCTCAGGGCGGGAAGCGTCTTTGAGCTCCAGACAACGCATAAGATACCGGAGCGGGCCATTGCGGTGGTGACCAGAAAGCGAAGCCAGATTTCACACGCGGGCCATGCCTTCATACGCTGCCTGACCGGAAAGGAAACTGAAGAGGGCGGAGGCGAGCAACCGCGGGAAAAGTGTAGTACAAGCTGATCAAATCATTAACCTAATGGCATGTTTCTCATGAGTATATTTCATTTTACGCATGAATGGGCGTAGCGTACGAACGGGAGGCAGGAGGCGCCCATGTTGCGGAGGCGTACGGCCAGAATGGCCGTCGCGCGAGGGGACGCCGGTTTTGCAGTAAGGGGATATGCCATTATGAAAAGAGGTTACCTGTTTATTGCACTGGCAACGCTGTTTTTCAGCACGATGGAAATCGCGCTCAAGGAAGTTGCCGGACTGTTTAATCCTGTCCAGTTGAACCTCACGCGGTTTCTCATCGGCGGCCTTGTCCTCATTCCGTTCGCCAGGCGGATGCTCAGGAAGCGCGGTGTCCGGATCGACGGCCCCAGCTTCGTCAAACTGGCCGGGCTCGGCTTTCTGGGGATCGTGGTCAGCATGACCTTGTATCAGCTCGCCGTGGAGAACACGAACGCCTCGGTCGTCGCCGTCCTGTTCAGCTGCAATCCCGTGTTCGTGCTCGTTTTCGCCGGGCTCATCCTGCGTACGCAGATCCTGCGCCAGCACGTCATGGCGCTGGTGCTGGAATGCCTCGGCATCCTTATCCTGATCAATCCTCTGAATACGTCCATCAGCACGGCGGGCATCACATTCACCCTGCTGTCCACGGCGGTGTTCGCCCTGTATGCCGTGCTCGGGACCAAAATGTGCGCCAAGTATTCCGGCGTAGTCGTGACATGCGGGAGCTTCCTGTTCGCCAGCCTTGAAATGGCGGCCATCGTCGCGTTCAGCCGCCTCTCGGCGGTCGCCGGGTTCCTCGCGGACATCGGGCTCGGGCTCTTCGCGGATATCCCCCTGCTTTCCGGGTATACCCCGTTCAGTGCGCTGATGATGCTGTACATCTGCGTCGGCGTGACCGGGGCGGGCTTTGCCTGCTACTTTATGGCGATGGAGGCGACCTCTCCGATCACCGCCTCATTGGTCTTCTTCTTCAAGCCCGCCCTCGCGCCCGTGCTGGCCTTGGTTTTTCTGCAGGAAGCCATTCCGGTGAGCATGGTCGTGGGCGTCCTGTTTATCCTCGCGGGGTCGTTGGTTTCGCTTATCCCTGCCTTGTCCACGATTCCCGCGATGGCACTCGGAAAGGTATGGTGCTGGAAGCAGGGCCGGGCCTGACGCCTCCCCGCAGACAGGCAACGGCGCTTTCCTCTTCCCGCAAAAAAAGCCCGGACAAAAACCGTCCGGGCTTTTTTTGTGGGGGGTGTCGTTTAGTTCCAGGGCTGCTTGCCGCAAGCCTTCAGATATTCGTTGATGGCATCCTTGCCGCCCACGAAGTCCGCCATTTCAGGCCACACCTTTTCAATGGCGACTTTTTTCCACTGATCTTCGTCTTCGAGCTGGGAAACCTTGAGCCCTCCGGCCACGAGTTCCCGCTTGGAGGCTTCGGCCTGCTCGACCTGGAACAGCAGGGATTTTTCCTGCGCGTACTTGCCCGCATCGATCAGGATCTGACGGACTTCGGGCGTCAGTTTTTCGAAAACACGTTCGCTGATCACCAGCGGCTGGAGATGATAGGTGTAGTGCACCTCGGTCAGGTAGCGCTGATTGGCTTCGTTGAACTTCATGGCCCGGAAGCCGATGTAGCCGTAACACTGGCCGTCGACGTCGCCGGACTGGAGGGCGTTGAAGGTCATGGACCACGGGATGAGGGACGGGATAGCCCCGAACGCCTTGTAGGTGGCGATCATGACCGCGCTTTGAGGCACGCGGAATTTCAACCCCTTCATATCGCTCAGTTTGGTAATCGGGTGCTTGTCGTTGGAGATGAAGCGGAATCCCGTGTACGTCCACGTCAGGATACGGAACCCGGCTTCGGTGGCGTACTTGTTCAGCAGTTCCGCAGGGGCGCCGTTGGTCCCGGCCACGACCTCGTTCAGGTTGGCGAACAGGTAGGGCAGGGTCAGAAGGCCCAGCTTCTTTTCAAGGGGCACGATGTTGGCGATGCCGCCAAGGGCCATGTCGAGCGTGCCCTTCTGGACCTTGCGGAAGCGTTCCCCTTCGTCGTCGCCCGGCGAGCCGCCGTAAATGCAGACTACCTGGATGGCGCCGTTGGTCTTGTCTTCCACATATTTTTTGAACGCATTGCCCACGACGCCCATTTCGGAGCTTTCGGGATCGCCCATGGCGATCGTCAGCGTCGTGTGCGGCGCGGCGGCGGGCGCGGCGGAAGCGGAGGCGGCGCACAGGAAGAACCCCGCCATCAGCAAGGAAACGATGGTTTTGCAGCTCATAGCATTCTCTTCTTTCTGATTGGCTTGTGTGAAGCGAAGGCGGCGGGATGGCCCCGCCGCCCGGCAGTTATTGCAGCCCGGTACCCATGAGGTTGGGCAGGAAGAGCACGATATCCGGGAACATCACCAGAATGGCGATGACGGCGATGTTGATTGCCACGAGGGGCAGCGCCTTGAGGGATATTTCTTCAAGGGAAATATTGGCGATGCCGGAGGCGATGAACATGTTTTCGCCCAAGGGCGGCGTGGAGAATCCGATGCCGCAGCAGCAGATGAGGATGATGCCGAAATGGATCGGATCAACCCCGTATGCTGTCATGATGGGCAGCAGAACCGGCGTCACCAGCATGATGATGGCAAGGGTTTCCATAAACATGCCGAGGAACAGCAAGAGGATAACCACGAAGAACCACACCAGGTTCACGTTGTTGGTGAAGGACAGGATCCAGTTGGCGATTTCCACCGGGATCCGGTACGAGGTGAGCAGGTAGCCGAAAGCCGTTGCCGTGAAGACGAGCACGAGCACGCGGCCCGTCAGCCAGGACGTGGTCTTGAGGGACGCCATGAAACTTTTCAGCGTCAGTTCCTTATGGATGAAGATACCCACGAGGATGGTGTAGAAAATGGCCACGACGGCGGCTTCCGTCGGCGTGAAGATGCCGGCGTAGATGCCGCCAAGGATGATCACCGGGGCGAGGATGGACCAGAAGCCGTCGCGCAGGGAGTGGATGAAGGTCTTCAAGGACCAGTCCAGCCCTTCCGTTTTGAGGTTCCGGCACAGGAAGAAGTGCATGACGCTGAGGCCGACGGCGATGAGGATGCCCGGGATGATGCCGGCCATGAACATTTTGGAAATGCTCTGCTGGCCGGATACGCCGTAGATGACCATGGGGATGCTCGGCGGGATGATGATGCCGATGCCGCCCGCCGTGGCGGTGGCGGCGGCCGCATAGCCTACGTTATAGCCGCGCTTGGCCATGGCCGGGATCATGAGCATACCCACGGCGGCCGTGGTCGCGGGGCCGGAGCCGGAAATGGCGCCGAAGAAGACGCAGGACAGGGTCGTGGAGATCGCCAGGCCGCCGGGCGTGGGGCCGACGATGTTTTCGGCGACATGCACGAGACGCCTGGACACGCCTGCCGCTTCCATGAGCGAGCCCGCTAGGACGAACGCCGGCAACGCCATGAGCGGGAAGGCCGTCAGTGAGGCGAAGGCTCGTTCGATCATCAGGCTGAGGTCAATGTCGAGTACGATGAAGCAGGCCATGGTCGCAACGCCGAGGGCGACCATGATCGGGCTGCCGATAAGCAGCAGCACGAAGAAGATGCCGAACAGCAGAAGGCCGATGTTCGCGGGGGAAAGGGCTTCCATCATTCCTTGTCTCCTTCTGCCATGAGCGTCTTTTGGCTTTCTTTGATGGATTCCTGATCCGGGTCAAGAATCTCTTCTTTCAGGATGTACTTGATGACGTTCACCTGAACGATGCGGATGGCCATCAGCAGGAAGCTCAAGGGGAAGACAAGGTAAACCATGCCCAAATCCCAGTCCAAGGCCGGGGTTGCGTACGGGAACTCCACGAGGTCGAGGACGGCGATATAGCCTTCCCACGCCATGATGAGCGAAAAGCAGAGCCAGATGATGTCGCCGATGAACAGGAACAGGTTGCCCACCCATTTGGGCGCTCTGGAGAACTGGAGCGTCACGCGGTTCAGGGCGCACAGGCGCGTCGCATAACATGCGCCGAACAGGATGAACCAGATAAAGGCGAAACGGGCGATTTCTTCCGTCCACGGCAGCGACATATTGATCTGCCGCAGGACGATCTGGAGCAGAATGACGACGACAAAGAAAACCAGCAGGAACTGGCACAGATAGCTTTCGAAGTGGTCCAGAAGGGCCAGGACTATTTTTTTCACGTTTGCTATTCCTCCTCCCAAATCCTTAAAAAGCGCGGGACGGCATTCCCCGAACGGGCGCCGGGCCGGAAAAAGGCGGAACCCGCGGCAAGAAGACATTCCGTACAGGAGGAATCCGTGTTCCCCTGCCTTTGACGCCGTTCCGCAAAAACAGACCGACGCCAGCGGCGCTACACGGATTCCTTCCGTACTCAAGAGGGCAGGGTCCGCCCCCGCAGACCCGACCCTATGTCTTCATGACGAATTACTTCCAGGCGTCCTTGCCGCAAGCCTTCAGGTATTCGTTGATGGCGTCCTTGCCGCCCACGAAGTCAGCCATTTCAGGCCACACCTTTTCGATGGCGGCCTTCTTCCACTGGTCTTCGTCTTCAAGCTGGGAAACCTGAAGCCCGCCGGCAATGAGTTCCTTCTTGGCGGCTTCGGCGTTTTCGAGCTGGAACTTCAGAACGGCATCCTGAGCGTACTTGCCTGCGTCAACGATGACCTTCTGCATTTCGGGGGTCATCTTCTTAAACACGCGTTCGCTGATGACCAGAGCCAGGAGATGGGGGTCGGGCTGCCGCCGAAGGCCTTATAGGCGGCGATCAGCACGGCGCTCTGGGGCACGCGGAACTTCAGGCCCTGCATGTCGGCCATTTTGGTGATGGGGCGCTTGGAGTTGGAGATGTAACGGAAGTCCGTGTAGGTCCACGTGAGGATGCGGAACCCGGCCTTGGTGGCGTACTTGTTCAGCAGTTCGGCGGGAGCGCCGTTGGTGCCGGCCACGACTTCGTCGATGTTGGCGAACAGATAGGGCAGGGTCAGCAGGCCGAGCTTCTTTTCAAAGGGCACGAGGTTGGCGATGCCGCCCATGGCCAGAGGCAGGGTGCCTTTCTGAACGTTGCGGAAGGCTTCGCTTTCGTCGCCCAGCGAGCCGCCGTAGAAGCACTGCACTTCCACTTTGCCGCCCGTTTTTTCTTCCACATACTTCTTGAAGGCATGGCCGACGACACCCATTTCGGAATCTTCGGGGTCACCCACCGCAACTTTCAGCGTCGTTTCCGGCGCGGCGGATGCGGGGACGGTCCACAGAAGCAGTGCCGCCAGTACAAGGGGAAGCATCTTCTTGTAGCTCATGAAAGTTCTCCTCTCTCTTGGTTGGATTGTGAAAAAAAACCTATTGTCGACACTAGCACAGAAAATAATTGAAGGCTAGAGGGAGGAGAAAAGAGGCAGGGGGGATTGCCGTAATATACAGAATACATTGTAATACTGAAAATTTATCAGTATTTTGAGCAAGAACGGACCTGATGCCCGCTAGTGTGCGAAACGCGGGATTTGTATGCATTTTCAGGGGATAGTATTTTTATTTCAGTATGTTTGATGTATGAAAGATATTTCCGTGCAAAATATTTCTGGAAAAATAAAGAAGGTTTTTCAGGAATACTGTCAAAAACTATAGATTATAAGAAATATATTGATTTAATTGTATAATTATATTCCAGTGTTCATTGGAATGCACTTGTATATCGCGTAGGGGAGCTGTAAATGTTGCAAAGAAGAGACGCGGTCTTGAAAATGCCACATGTTCCATAAAGAACATGGCATGCTGTTCTCCAGACTGCTTTTCTTCGCCAGAAAATGGTGTTGCATACATATCACGGGGTCTTTATTTGGATAAATAGATGGATATGGCCTGATGAAATATCCTTTTATATCTTCACACGATTCTTTTTCCTTCCTGTTCTTTTGTTTTTATGCCCGTTGATGACTGTCGACACATAAAAGCGCGTGACGGCGGTGCCCCTGAGCATACAGTCGGAAAACATCCGCGATCAGTAAAGACAGTCCTCCAAAACGGGTGATCGGGAGGGCCGCCTTGCCGCCTGCGGGACAAACGCCAAAAGCCCCCTGGCCTAGAATGGCCCGGGGGCTTTTGGCGTCCTTTAGGACGCGCGCGGGGCGCGGGAAACGGCTCGCTACGCTTGTTTTATGGATTGGGCGCCGTTTGGACCGGGCGGAACCCTAGTACCGCATCCCGGAAAAGTCGCCGTAACAGTCGTGGCTGGTGGAGGCCTGTTTCGGGTCCAGCAGGACGGCTTCCCACATTTCCGTGTAGTAGACGCAGGTGCCGGGATTTTGGGCGGCGGCCGAGAGGTGATCCCTCGCCTCAAAAACGGGCCATGAACATTTGAGGGACAGCGCGTCGTTGAAAGAATCCGCTTCCACGATTTCGGAAGCGCCCTGGACAAGGTTCATGTTCATCCCTGAGTAGTAAACAAGCTTGTATTGAGACATGGCGGTGTGTCCACGGGGGGAGAGGCTGGCTCTCCCCCCGCCGTGTTAAGGATTAATGAAGGCCGGGAAGAAGATATTTACTCACAACGAACAGAACCACAAGCAGGACGATGCCCAAAGTGATGCCGCCCTTGATGAGCTTGAGCTCCGTTTCGTCCATGGGCTCGTATTCCATCTTCTGTATTTCTTCATGAAACTTCACGTCGTTCTTCTTTTCTGCCATGATCGTTCTCCTTAGCTAGGCAGTGTGTGAAATCAGGAGGCCAGAGGAGGGGTCATGCCGTGGAAGAACAGCCACGAGATGAACAGCCCAAGCCAGATGATGAAGCCGAACAGGCAGACCACATAGACGATGGCCAGTCTGCCGATGCCTTCCTCCATGAGCTTGCGGAAGTTCGACACCATGCCGATGGTGAAGAAGGTGAGCAGGAAGAAGATGACGCGGAACGCGTTCAGCGTACCGGAAACGCTCGCGCCGGTCTTCTGCAGCTCGGGGGACTGGAGGCAGATGATGAGGAGAATGGCAAACGTGATGATATAGCCGAGCACGAAGCGGGGGAAACGGGCCCACACGTCGCCCCAGTGCATGGTCCGGTCGCCGGACTTGTCAAACTTGGTGCACCATACCCATGCGAGGACCAGAGCCCACACGCCGATGAATACGTCGATGAAGATCTTGACGGTGGTGGTGACCATGATGATCCAGCCGGGTTCCCAGTTGATCCCGGCTTCGGCGGCCTTGGCGAGGATCAGCGATTCGGCGATGGCGCCGGAAGCGATGGCTCCGCCGTCGGACTTGACGGCGAGGCCCATCCAGCCGCCCGCGACCATGGGTTCTCCGGTCAGGAAGTGCTGTGCGATGAAGGGGAGGATCAGCATTTCGATGCAGGTGAATACCACGACGAGCGAGGAAACCATGATCGGAACGACGGGCCGGGAACGGATGGCCGCGCCCGTGGCGATGGCGGCGGAAACGCCGCAGATGGAGATGCCGGACGCCAGCGGGGCCGCCCATTCGCGGTTGAACTTGAAGTACCGGCGGGCGACGTAATAGACCACGCACCAGTAGAGGAGATAGGCTTCAACAATGGCGCACAGTCCCCGGAAGATGATGTGCCCGGCGAAACCGGCGGCGTCGGCGGCCTTCACGCCGAGTTCCGCGCCCATGATGACGATGGCGATCTTGACGAACAGCTCGGGACGGCAGGCGTCCTTCAAAGATTCCGCAAGATTCGGCATAAAGTTACTGATCACGATGCCCATGACGAGGGCGAGGATGAGCCCCGCCTCGGTGCTCAGTCCCAGCGCCCACGGAATCCCCTGCGCCTTGAGCTGGGTTGGGTTGGCCGCGATGTAGGCGTTGGCGCCCAGCGTATAACAAATCATGGCGATAAAGAAGATGATGGTGAAGGACTTGACGAACTTGACCACGTCGTTCCCCATGAGCTTCACACAACAAGCCAGCGCGCCCGTCAGGATGGCATAGGTAGCGAACAGTGCGCCATAGCCGGGGAGAAGACCTTTGGTGGCGGGACGCCACGCGTCAAGCGGATCGCCCACCCACATGCCGATTTTGACGGCCCAGCCGAGCATGTCTATCCCGCTGAACTTGAGCAGGGCAAGGATAAAGATGACGCTTCCAAGCAACAAGGCTACGCGATCTTCATTCAACGGCTTTCTTACGGTTTCCATATTCCTCACTCCGAAATATGTTCTTAAGTAATGCGAAATGCTCCTAAAGCATGAGTCCAGCCCCCTCGACCGGGTGCACGCTGAAAAAGACGGAGGAAACGGTCCTCATTCACGGGAACGGATGCCGTTCTCGCGTCAAGCGTGTCCGGGAGCATGAAAGAGCCTCTTTCAGTCATATCCGATCTGGAGACTTACGAGAGGGAACGCGGAGGAGCGAAGGGGAGTGGGAGCATCCCGTGAAAGTCGCACAGTTTGGGAAGAAAATCATTTTGCAGGCGGCAAAGATGGATTTTCCTGACGACGGGGTCGTAGAGAAGAAAACCAAGCAAGAGGGAAAGCAACGGAAGAAGAGGTTCTATGCCGCTTGTATTTGTATTGTAATTTGAACGCTTGTGTTCAGCAATGCGCTGCGTTACGGCATATTCGCAGATTTCTTCGGATACGATGTTTTCTCTGTCTTCGAAGTAAAAGGTATTCTCCATTCCTGCATATTGCCATACTCCACAGATCATTGTGAACACAAAAAGTGTACACATGAATCTTTGTGTGACTGAAGGAATAGGCATACAACAGCTCTCTGGGGATTATTCGGATGATATAGTGAATTTTTAAACTTGAAAATAAAACATGTCAATACGGTTTAGTATTATTTTATCAGATCGTATTTTTTTCATTGAAATAATACTGCATACTAGTCGAACCCCACAGCGCTCAAAAGGAAAAAGGAACAGGCCGCCAGAAGCCCGGAAGCGGGAATGGTAAGGACCCATGCAATGATGAGGTGCCCCGCGACCCCCCAGCGGACGGCGGTGAGGCGCTTGGTCGAGCCTACGCCGAAGATGCAGGCCGTGATCGTGTGCGTCGTGCTGATCGGCGCTCCAAGGATCGACGCGCCGGAGATGACCAGCGCGGCCGACGTTTCGCTGGCGAAGCCGTGAACGGGTTCCAGTTTGAAGATCTTATGCCCCATGGTTTTGACGATTTTCCAGCCGCCCATGGCAGTACCGAGCGCCATAAAGGTGGCACAGAGGCACTTGACCCAGAGGGGGACGGCTATCGTTTTGATTTCGTTGAAAATGAAGAGGGCAAGGGTGATCACCCCCATCGTTTTCTGCGCATCGTTCATACCGTGGCTGGTCGCCATGAACGCCGCCGAGAGCACCTGAAGCCGCGTGAACGCCGTATTGAGCTTGTTCCGTACGCACTTTGCGCACAGGAACATGATGAGGAACATGACCAGCAGCCCCATACCGAATCCCGCCAGAGGGGAGAGGACCAGCGGCAGCAGTATTTTGGTCAGGATGGAGCCCCCGTTGAGGGATGAAAAGCCGGCATAGGCCACGGCGGCCCCCATGAGCCCTCCTATCAGCGCATGTGAGGAAGAGGAGGGGATCCCGAAATGCCATGTGAACAGGTTCCAGCCTATCGCCCCGATCAGGGCCGCAAGCACCAGCGGCTGGCAGTTTGCGACAATATCGGGGTGGACAATGCCCGATCCGAGCGTGTTGGCGACCTTTGTCCCTAAAAACGCCCCGATCAGGTTGAGGGTGGCTGCCATGATGACGGCAGTCCGAGGGCTCAGCACCTTGGTCGAAACCACGGTAGCGATGGCGTTGGCGCAGTCGTGAGCGCCGTTGGTGAAATCGAAGATCAACGCCACGATGATGATCAGAATAAGGAGGAAGGAAACGTCAAACATACTTCAGCGCAACCTCCTCAAGCGTGTCGGCGAGATCCGATACCGCATCGACCGTGCGCTCCATGCGGTCGTAGACCTGCCCCCAGAGGATGAGCTCCCTGACGCGTTCAAACGTTTCGATCTCGCTGTCCATCAACTCGGCAAGCCCGGTCGACTGGAGCATTTCACAGTCGGACTTCCGGGATTTGAGCGTATGGATGTGCGCGGACACCTCTTTCTTCATGGAAATTTCATCCAGCATGGACTTCGTGTCCCGCAGCATCCCCCGGATCCTTTCCGTGATCATCTGAGCGGGAAAACGCTGGTACATGAACCCGGAAATGAAAAAACGGTTGGCAAGATGCTGTATCTTATCCGCCACCCGTTCCTGGGCCATGTTGATCGCATGGATATCCTCACGATCGATGGGTGTGATAAACGTCTGGGAGAGATGCTGAGTGATGCTCCGATAGAGCCGATCCGCCTCTTCTTCCAACAGGTTGATCCGCTTCAGATGGCGCTCCGACGCTTCCGTGTTGTCCATGACGACGGCGAGCGCCTCCGACATCTCTTGCAGGAGGGCATTCTGCTGTACCAGAAGCTCGAAAAAAGGGACGGTCTGAGGCAAAAAGCGTGCAAACATTCTTCTGTCCTAACGGTTGAGTATGGAAAAACAGGGACGGTGTACGTTCCTGAACAGCCGCTGAAAGTGGGCAGAATGTGAGGCGATGCCTGATAAAGAAAAAAGACCTTCACGGCATGACTGCCGTGAAGGTCTCACTTATCAAGCGAACACTTGATGGTAACGCCAGGCCGTAAAGCCATGCTGTTGACGCTACCGGGGTCTCAAGGACCCAGCTACTCCCCTTACACTTCTTCTAGAGGATAGAATACGGTATCTTTTATGTCAATGCTTTTTTCTCTTTTTCACAATGGCCTTATCCATAGAATCGTTCCTTTACGGCATACAACCGTAAAAAGAATGAGCTGTGAGACAATCTCTGTTCCTTTCCATTGAATAGATGTAGGGTAAGCAGAAGGCTGTTGCACAAAACCATCATGAAAAAGTCTCTGGAGATACGTCTTAGGAGTACACAAGCTGAAGTATGATGGACGTAGAAAATCAAGATACGGTAAAATGCACCTCGAATAGAGTCGTGGAAAAGGATTTTTCAGACAACGTTGAACACAGAAAAAGCCCTTAACCACTCAGGTCAAGGGCTTTCAACATTTCATCGGATGTCTTGGAGCTTCCAAGTGGCGGAGAGGGTGGAATTCAGGTTTAATCACCCTAACTCGTTGAACTTTATACCTGCATGGCTGTGTTCGTTGCACAGACCGTATCCATAAAGCGGAGGCTTGGCAAGCCTTCCCAACAGCACTGCGAGCTCAAAAAAACTTCTGAGGAACATGAAGAGGAACACCCGAACATCGGGTGCTCCTCGTTTTTTGTTTAATCCGATTCCTCACGGATGACTTCAAGTACGGCAATGGCAACAGCGATCCACGCAGACCAGTTCATATGTTCCTCCTTTCCTATCTGGTTATGAAACGAGACAAACGACACCCAGCAGTATCGTCGTCCCATTCGATATGTTTTCCAAGGCACAGCGGCATCCCCATCAAAAGCTCCAATCGGCACAGTCGGCAGGTATCCGTCATGCGTTCCTCCTCAAGGCCCCTTCGAGCAGTTCGAACAGTGTCGGAGCAAGCTGTGGAAGCGTCTCAATGACGCGGCTGGCATGAGGCAGCAAAATTGCGATGTTCGAACACATGATGCCGAGGCCGTAGCATTCGAACCCCTTCTTCTGAGCCTGTTTGAGCACCTCCTGTGCGGCGGGGATGGAGTCGGGTTCTCCGTCCGTGAGGATCAGGATAATTTTCCTGTTTTCACGGAGGAAACACATCTGCTGCATGACCCACCAGAGGGATTCCGCCATCGGAGTCATCCCATAGGCGATTTCGGGGAATCTGGCGGTGAGCTTTTCACCGTGCCGAAGAACAGGCACCACCGTTGCCCCGCGTTTCGCCCTGTTTGCGCCGGGAAACGCCGTAATGCCCAGATTGACGCCGGGGATACCCTGAAGAGCTTTTCCCACGGCATAACACACGGCATTCGCCAGCATGAGGCCGGAGTCCGTCATAGAACCGCTACTGTCCAAGAGGATATGAACCGCCGTATTCGGCGATTCCCTAAAACCGTTCTTCACAAAGACTCTGGGATTCCCGACAGCCAATCTGTGGCACAGCAAAGAGGAAAGACGCCCCCGTACTCCCGGCATGACGGGCAGCCATTTCTGCGCCTGCATGAATCCCTGAAGCCTGAAACCGAGTCCGGCAGTCTGGCGTTCGATCCGGCTGAGTTGTCCGGGAGGAAGCTCCGCAAGCCGCTTCTGACCCGTGACGGCCACCCTCAGCTGCTTTTGCCTGTCCTTGGGGCTGTCCAGTTTGATCCGTTCCGCCAGAGACTCGCCAAAACCTTTGGGCAGCTCATCAGAAGAGGAAGCGTTCAGCATACTCGCCAGAGCATCCAGGGAAATCTCGGCGGTATCCAGAGTATTCTTTGTAATGGATTCATCTTTTTTTCTCCTTTGTTGAGCATCTGCTTGTTCGGAACCCCATTGCAGGATGGCCTGCTCCAGTTCCAGCGCATACCGAATGCAGTCTCCGGTATCCTTGCAGGAATCCCTCACCCTATCGAGAATCCCGTCCAATGCCTTTCGGAGTCTAGGATACCGGCGTTCCATCGTCTTCGCCACGGATTCCCTGCGGGGAATAATGGCGTCCACAGACCATGAACGCACCGTCAGCAAGATGGTGTTCAAAATGGAAAAGGCCGGGTTTGTATCCCCGGCCTTTTGTGTTCCAAAGAGTTTCTGAATCAGATGCCTGAAGTTTCCCCGGCATCCCGGATACCGTGCCGAAAGGCGTTCTTCGACACGCCAATCCTCCAGTATGTTGAACAAATTATGCTGAAAAGGCGTCAAATCGGCTTTTCTCAGAATTTCAAAATCCGTTTCGCGGATATGGGCCGACTCGTGATCGCAATATCCTTTTATCATTGTTATTAATTCTGGTTCAGAATCCAACGGAAGCGCGGGCAGATGAACCGTTTTGCCGTCCGTGTAGGCTTCACTTCCACCGATTTCCACCGTTACGCCGTACTGGTTTCCCAAAACACTTGCCAGCAATGGCAGGCAGTCCATGATATCTTTTTGTTTCAGCATGATGCTACCACAATCCTACATTGGGAAGATTGGCATGGGGTACGGGAAAGACCTCCGGCAAGTCCTCACGCACAGGAATATCCCGCATGACCGGAGCCGTTACCGCATCGAGCACGCTGGCGGGTCCATAACCTTCGATAAGCCGCTCGGCATGGGCAATGAGCGCATCGGGATCACGAAGCAAACAGACCAGACCTTGCAGCATGACCAAATCCGCACCGGTGATGTTGCCCTTCTTGGGAATCCGATTGAAAGCCATCTGGATGATGTCCACCACGGGGCTTACATGGGGATTGATGAAGGTCAGGCCGGACAACTTCTGCTGGAGCGTCCGCAGGGGGGACAACGCCTTGTGGGTCACTTCCGTTTTGCCCGCGTAGACGCGATTCCATGTGTCATCCGCAGAACGGGCAATCTCTCCGAAAAGCGTTTTGGCGAGATTCTCCACCTCCTCGTTGAGGCCGGACTCCGCCACGGCTTCCGGGACGGCATGATCCATGAGCGGCGCAACCCGATACAACTGCCAAGAAAAGCCCATACGGGAACGGACATACTCGGAACCCACCGTGGATTCCCTGATAATGCTGGCCCACTTCGTATGCTTGTTGATCCAGTTTTCAATGGACTGGTCGTAATCGGCAAGGAACGCATCCTTTTCCTTCAGAAACTCATCCCGGATGCCTATGAGTTCCCTGATGATGTCGCCCGCCCTGTCTTCAGGGATGGCCCAGCCGGACATGAATCGGATGCCGTGCCGATCCAGATAATTGAAGGCACGGGCTTTCAGGGTGGAGAACACCTTGAGACTATTAGGATCAGCGATACGCTTGGACCCCAGAGAGGCCAAATCTTCAGGAGGAAGCTCCGCGCCGCCGAAGTCTTCCAGCACCATCTTCTTGCGGGCGGACCAGAGATTGACGTTGAGATTCAGGGCGAGAAGATTGTCGAGAACCTTGATGTCGGAAAGAATGGGGATATCCATGATAACTCCGTTAGTTGGTTAAAGGGGTTAAGAGTTCAAAGTGATAGCCTTCAGAGAGTTTTTGGAGGGAGCGTTCCAGAAGCTCCTGCACGGGGTTCCCGTCCACGCAATTATCCGCAGGAATGGTCAGGCTTCGGCCTGATCGTCCAGAGCATCCCCGGAGAATCTCCAGCGCATAAGAAAAGGCTTCCCCACGCCAGAAGCGTGAAGAAGACTCGTTTTTCAAAATCACCTGCGGAAGCTGAGGAAGCGTGTCAAGATAGCCTGGGTCCGTCTCCATATGTCTGAGAATCAGAGCCAGCCATTGCTCCAACATGATTGCCGGAGCCTTCTTTACTCCCCCAGATGGCAGTCCATCGGGAACATCCGCTGAAGAAGTTCATGCAGCATGGCGCGGGTGGGCCGGGACGCCCGAAAGCCCAAGGCCCGATCCAGCGCGTAGGACAACGGCTGAATGCCCTGATGCGCCAACGGCTGAAAGCGCAGGGTCAAATCAGCCCAGCGGAGCAAGGTTCTTGTGGAGAGCGTCACCTCGATGGTATCCGTGTAAGAATCGGAAGCTCCTATAAATTGTTTCCTGACTTCATTGGCGAAATCCACCATCTTGACGACGATATGTTCAGGCAGGGCCGGATGGAGCTTCACCAGCAAATCCTTTTCCTCTACGGCTTCCGGGTAATTGACCTCGCACAGCATGAAACGATCAAGCCACGCGAGATTCATCCTCCCGGTTCCCTGATAGAGTCCCGTATCGTCCCCTCCTCCGTTGGTGTTGCCCGTGCAGGCGATGCGGAACATTTCATGCGGATGAATGACTTCCCCACCGTTTTCCGGCAGGCACAACGGCGCACCTTCCAGAACTCCGTTGAGCCCCACAGCAACCTCTGGTGAAAGCAAGTCCACCTCGTTGATGAGAAAAAGCCCGCCATAGCGCATTGCCAGAGGCAGGGGGCCATACTCATATCGCATGCTCCCTTCATAGAGAGAAATGTGACCGCACAGGTCAGCAAACTCCAGACGTCCGTGCCCCGTCACCTCAAAAACCGGATAGTTCAAACGTGCGGCAAGCTGTTTGATGAGGCTCGTCTTTCCCGAACCCGTGGGACCGTAGAGATACAGCGGATCAAGTTTGTTCATGAACCAGACGGCGGCATCCCGTGCCGATTCGTGAAAGCTGTAATGCGGATCAATCGCAGGGGTATACAGACAGGGATTCTGATAGCCCCAAATCTTGTTGCCAGTCGGTACGCCACTGAAAACAAGTCCGGCATCCATTTCTGTTGGCGTGAGGGCTTCCAGTTCCTGAATGGTCTGTGATTCCATGATATTCTCCTTTTGGGGTTCAAACACAGAAAATCCCGGCCTCTCCGAAGAGAAACCGGGAAGTATATTGACATCGTAATAAATCAAAAAAGTTCGCTGTGTGTACCTGTCCTGATTAAATTGAGGATATCCTCCCCTTCTTTACTATAAATGAGCAACCAATCAGGTTTTATATGACACTCTCTACAATGCGCATAATTTCCAATCAGAACATGATCTTTGAAACGCTCTGGTAAAGGAATATCCTTGGCAAGAAGTTCTACAACTTGAAGAATGTCTTCTTTCTTCCAGTAGGGATTTTTAGATGCCTTCTTAAAATCCTTTTTGAACTGAGAGGATTGAACAAGCTGGCGCATCAGTCAGACTCCCATTCCCTGCTCAATTCTTCAAGGGAAGTGGCACGTCCTTTTCCTTCTTGAATTTCCTTTATCGCAGACGCTGTGAGTTCGTTTGGAATACTATCAACAAGCTCAGTAAGTTCCGGGTAACGGGCAAGAGCGGCTTCCCAAGTCACAAACGGCAGAACAACAGATATCTTGGTGCCCGTGGCATCGGTAATATATTGCATTTATAACTCCTCCATTCATAAATAGGTGAAGGACAGAACGTTTTCATAGAGCAAAACAGCAACACATTGATATTTTTGTTAATATACGATTATCATAGCTAGCCGTCAAGGGATGTTACGGATTATATCCGAATCGTATACAACAGTTCAAAGGGTTGCCCCTGCTTCTCGCATCGAGCTAAAAGCGTCTGGGCATCCTGTTCTCCCAGCAGCGTTTCAAGTTCCTCATTCAGCCGTTTTCGATCCAGCGTTACCCTCCCGTTTTGTGGAGTCACCCGGAACGTGTGGTTGCCTGTGTTGATCCATTCTCCCCTCACCGTATGGGAAAGCTGGTAGGCGACTTTCAAACGGGATTCCAGTTCGCCGATCTCCTCTTCAAGGGATTTTTTCTGTGCTTTCAACTCCATAAGCTGTGCAAGCGTAGCCTCCCATTCTGGATGCGAGGAGCCTTTGAAGCGCGGGCAATCTTCTTTCCAGAAACACGACGGACACAGGGGAGCAAGTCCCTGCGCTGTTTGAATCATATTCAGATTCAGTCTCTTTTCTCTGAGATCATGCATAGTTTTCCAAAATTCGGAAGCGATATCCAGACATCGGGCAATATCCGCATTTTCAGGAAGAAACGGGCCAAAGACTTTCGCATCGCACATGGACAAACAGACCACCCACCCCTGAATGTCGCAAGCTGGAGCATCAGGAAGGAATATTCCAAGACATTCGTTACACATTTCAGGGAAGGTCTTGTGGTAAAGAACTTCCCCCGTTTCCTGAATGAGATTAAAAACCGGCTGGTTCCAACAGGCTTTGAGCAATGCCGTCTGACCGCCGATCTGCATGGCATGGCTCTCGGAAAGCGTTGTCGGCAGCCTTGCGGTGGATTTGACTTTCAGAATCCGTACTGTGGGTTGAGGTTGGGTGGCGATGAGTGTGAAGTCCAGATGGGTTTTGATGGGCACATCCCCGTATCTGATCTCGATTTCCAGTTGTGGCAGGGGGGAGAGGCCGTATCCCATGAGAGCCTGATGGACGCCCGTCTCGAACCAGTGCCCTCGTTGGAGGAGTAGCTGGTGTTTGAGAGCTTCGTCGGGGCTCCTGTATTCAGGTGTGTAGAGCTTGCCAGCCAGGGCCGCCCTTGGGCAGTCCAGCATCTTGGCAATGTCGGACAGTCCGACATATCGGGAACGGTCGCCAAGCCGGATCGCCGTTTGGCGTTCCGCATACCGTTCCAATCCACAGCGGAGGATTTCAAGCAGTCCTTCCGCTCCTGTATTTCTGGTCGTTCCGTCCATTCGTTTCCTCCTGTGATAAGAGCCAAAATGGAAAGGGCCGCCCCATCAAGGACGGCCCTTTCCGTTATGCTGCATACTTCCACCAGATTTTTCGTTGGGGGTTCCAGTGAAACCCCGCCGCCGAGAGCTGTTCCTTTTTCTCTGCCGTATTTCCCGTGGCGAGAATGCACTCCCGACCGTCCTGTGCCGGTACGATTTGGTATGAAATTCCATCTAGATGGGGCAATTTTGAAAGTCCGCCTGACGCTCGATTTGAGGCGGATGAAATCTTTTTTGTTTGTCCTGAATCATCCTGAGTTGTTTTGTCTCTCTGTGGGACGATTACGGCGTTTTTCTGTCTCTGAGGACGGTTAGACTTATCTGAAGCGAGCTCTCCGTCCGTGTCCTCCTCCGTGACGATGCCAAGCATGGCTGAAAGGGCATACCTGCGCATATAGGTCATGCTGATCCCCACGCCCTGCGGATCGGCCTTGGGCAAAGGAACTACGGCAAGGCTCGCCTGCCATTGTCCCGATTCTGCATGGGTGAGTTTCGTGACCAACCCCAGACATCCCGGATCGGCAGGAACCGGATACTGACAGAGCCAGATGCCATTGGAAAGCAATGCGTCACGGCAGGAGTCCATGACACTGTTGAGGGTGGCGTACCTGCTCTTGGTGAAAGGATTGTTGGCATCTTTGGTTGCCGGTTGGAGTTGACGTTGAACATTGATGAGGGCCTTGGCAAGTTCTCCCACTTCCTGTGACGTGTATTCGGACATGACGTTCTCCTTCAAAAACAAAAAGACCCTATCCCAAAATGGAACAGAGTCTCAAAAAGATATTCTTTCAATTAAGTAATATATATTTGTAATTTAATGAGTAAAACTAATTATAATAATACTAAAAATTATCCACAAATTGTTCAAAAATATTAACTATAAAATTTAAGCCTGCTCTTTACATATAGAAAAAAGCTGAACGGTTTCAGAAATAAATTTAATTACTAACTCACGTTCTTTTTGCGATAATGGACGGATCAAATCAGCTATTGATTCGGCTTGGAGTAAAAAATCTTCGGAAGAATCACGCAAAAGATCAATGGCAGCACAATGAAATATCTTTGCGAACTGCTCTACACGATCCAATGTGATGGCAACTTTCCCACTCTCCATGCGCGAAATAGTTTCTTTTTCGACTGAAATTCGCTCTGCAATTTGAGCTTGGGTCAATCCCATCTGTTTTCGTTTAATTGCAATATTTTCAGCGAGTTGTCTCGTTAAGTATCCTGTAGCCATGCAGACCAACCTTTCATCCAATTCTGTGTATGAAATGGTAAGTCTCTCAGGTTTTACTCAGTTAAAAAATGAGTTTAAAGCTCAAAAAAATTTGATATACAGTGCAACAAGACAGAGGAAAACCGTATATGTGTCTCGGAGATCTGACTTACAAAATTTAACCTTTAAGGAGGCCAATATGTCCTATAACTTTGAATCGTTGAAGGAAAACGGTGAAGGAATGTGCATTTCGTGCAGAAAAGATTCCCTTTAAGCACGAAGAGTTGTATAAAATAGTCCTAAAAATGTGCAGAGAATTACCTCTGTGCTAGCCATGACCCTTTAATTCTTTTAACAAGTTTAGCTTGGAGGAGTTTATGCCTATTGCCGCCATTGGCCTCGCATTAATGTTTCTAGGCGGAATAATTGGAAAATGCATTGCATCCTCAAGAGGACGAAGCGGGCTTATAGGTTTCTATACTGGATTTCTGGGTCCGTTCAGCGTGCTTGGACTATTCTTCCTGATTCCTAAACCTCCCAAAAGTAGTCCCACTGAGCTTATTATCCCCGATGGATGGCTTGCCAAAAAAATTTTATGGGACGGGTATGATAAAGAAGCTCTCGTCAAACTTGATGTGGAAACAAGCTCTACATGCAATCAATGTCCTATCTGTGGAGCCAAATGCCCTACTGTGGAGCAAAAGGAAGAAAAATTTAATAATATAAAACTGAATGGCAAAATTTACAATATCGTCTGCAAAGTACCTATTGTTAAATGCAATGAGCATGGAATCCAAGCTGTAAAAACACCTTTTTCTGAATAGATTTGAGAGGCTTATATGTTTTTCATGGTGCTTTTTGCAGCAGCAATTGCATTGTTGGCGTGTATTGCCATGGACCCTGGTAAAGCGGTTATATCACTAATTATAGCAGCAGTTGTTGCTTTAGTGCTTTCCTTTCTAGGTCCATTTGCGTTTATTGCTGCCACTATAGCTTTTTTTGCTTTTTATTTAAAAAACTGAATAAAGATGCCCTTCGCAGCCCTTCCGGATACGAAGACCATCGCGGCTCTCAGTTCCAAGTTCGATGCCCCACCACGTCAAGAAAAAGCAAACCGTGTTGGACAGACTGTGCACCTTCTTTGAACGCTTCTTTGGATTGAGCTGATATGTAATAGATTTTGTCAATAGCATTTGAAGGCCTGCCTTCCATTATGGGAGGAGTAGGCCTTCTTTTTTGTCCAAAAAAATCCGCCAAACTTTTCAGCACATAATATGACCGATACGTCTCAATTACTCACGAATGAACCGTTTACCAATGAGAATAATACCAATAAATTCATTCTTAATTTTCTAGGTCTGATTGTATTACTAAAAAGATAATAACAAATAAAGAAAAGAAGAAAGACAATAACAAAAAGAAGAGAAAAGAATAAAGAGAGAGAACATTAACCTCACACCACACAGGTGTGAGAGGGGTAAGAGCATAGCTCATCATGACCCACCACAGGTGGAGAGATGAAGAGAGATCGAGATCACATTTCCTTTTTAACATATGCTCATGAGAATATGAAACTAAATAAAAGGAGTTCTCATGAAAAAAGAAATTACATTCAAAGATGTTTTTGATGGATTGCAAATCCTTCCTTCAAGAGATGACACTGAAAGTAAGTTTATTGACATCTTGAGAAAGCAAAAAGAACTTATGGATTTTTCTTTAGCAGAACATAGCAAGATTATGCAACTTCGTTTTGATCTTCACTATCCTTCTGATGGTTCTATTCTTCCTTCTCCTGACCATATATCTGATTTCAGTTATAACCTTTCACGAAGGTTGAAACGAATGGTCATAGCAACTCATAGAGTTGCTCCTTTGTATCTTTGGGTCAGGGAGATTCATGATTCTTCTTTTCCTCATTATCATTTTCTTCTCTGGATTAATGCAAATGCCATAAAGAATAAATTTACTATTTTCAATATAACAAATGAAACATGGAAAAAACATTTTAAAGACAAATGAAAATGGTCTTGTTCATTATTGTTTGAGTGACAAAAGAGAACCTGAATACGACAATGGAATTGTCATTGACAGAAATAAAGAAGATTTCTCTATGAAAAGAGATGTAGCGTTTCGTTCTGGAAGCTATCTTGCTAAAACATATAGTAAAGATGGCCTTGATAAACATGCATGGCGATATGGATATTCAAGGCTTTCTAGAGGCTAAAAAAAGGAGATAACTCATGTTTGGAGATGAAGTATTCTTTGAGCAATTGCGTAAGGAGCTGCCTCCAGTTTTTACAAGAGAATTTGCTTCAGAAAAGATTGGAAGAATCTTTTCTGCTAAGAGCATGTCGAATGCTGATGCTCTTGGGACTGATCCTACTGTGAAAGTTAAGATTGGCAAGAAAATTGGATATGAAAGAGATTCTTTTCTTCAATGGCTACGAGAAAAAATGAAACATGATGCTCCTCATGTAAAAAAAGAAAAGAACGTCTATTATATTCCCAATTCAACACCATTCAGAACGTTTTGAATTGGACTAGGCGATGGAGTGCTTTTCAAAAACATTTTTACAGGAGAAAATTTCTATGTTTCATACTTTGAATTCAATTGCTGTCCATGTGCTTCAAATTCCCACCGATCAAAATGGCAAGACTGCAATTGTGTCTGCAAGTCTTGTTATGCCAGATGGAAGAGTCATAAATGATGTTTGTTCCGTATCTCCTCGTTCTCCTTTTGAAAAGGAAGACACTCTTGAATCGGTCAAAAACAGGGTTATAAAGCTGTTAAACAAAAAGCTGAACCCTATATCAAAAACCATCAAAACATCTCTCAAAATGGTTCTCAGGACGATAAGAACAGATTCAAGGGAGGAGGAGACAAGCCTGCCAGCCGTAGTCAACTCTCCCTCATTCGCAACAAGGCTCAGGAGCGGGGGAAAAATCCAGAGGAACTTGCTGCTTCCCGCTTTGGCAAACGCCTACAAGACCTCAGGGGATGCGAAGCTGATAGCCTGATCAAAGAACTTCTTACAAGAACAAGATAGTCAGACAACAGGGTATCCGAATGCCATCGGATACCCTAGTCCTCTTCCCTTGAAAATGACGAGCCCTGACCCTAGTCCTCGGCTTTGATATTTTTATTTACACGCGTAACCATCCGTGTTATTATACTAATTAAAGATTAACTTTAAAAAATTATTGATTTTTCCTCAAATGAGGAAATAGGGCCAGCCTTGGGAATATTTTGTTCCTTGTCTTGCTGATAAAACAAGCGACAATATATCAGTACATATTTTATACATTTTTTCAAATAATTATGAAATATTCGTTCATACATAAAATAGTTGTTCCTAACACAATTCTTATTGTCGATGATGATGAAATGAACCGTGATGTGTTGGGGAATATTTTTTCTGCGTCTCATTCCATTGAAATGGCTGAAAATGGAAAAGAGTGTCTCAATAAAATACTAGAATATGGACAAAAATTTTGTGCTATCCTTCTGGATGTGGTCATGCCTGTAATGGGTGGTATTGAAGTATTGAAAAAACTTAACAGAGATGGCGTTGTTGATCATATTCCCGTCTTTCTTATTACTGGAGAAACAGATACGAGAATCATCAAGCGAGCATATGAACTCGGCGTGATGGATGTCATTTCTAAACCTATTTCTTCGTATATTGTGCAACGCCGGGTTAATTCCGTTATTGAATTGTTTACGGCACGTAAACGACTCTCCAGTGTGGTGGGCCAGCAAAAGGATCAGCTTTTGAAACAGGCCAAAAGAATCCTGAGACTGAACATGGGGATGATAGAGTCTCTTTCAACAGCCATTGAATTTCGTAGTGGCGAGTCCGGTGAGCACATCCGGAAAATACATGACATCACTAAGCTGTTCCTTGAAAATTCTCCGCTGGGCAAAGATTTTTCGACGGAGGAAATTGAGCATATTTCTTTAGCCGCAATTATGCATGACGTTGGGAAGATTTCCATTCCTGACGCCATATTGAGCAAGCCAGGCCGCCTTACCCCCGAGGAGTTTGAGATCATGAAGACGCATACGACACAAGGGGGACAACTTCTGGAGAGAATTCCACAGATGATGGAACTGCCGTTTTTCACATATGCCTACGATATTGCCAAATACCATCATGAGAGATGGGACGGACGCGGATACCCGGAGGGGCGCAAGGGCGACGATATCCCTTTATGGGCACAGATAGTCTCCATTGCAGACGTATATGACGCGCTGGTCAGCCCACGGTGTTACAAGAAGGCATTCAGTTTTGAGGTGGCCCTTGGCATGATTGTCAGCGGTGAATGCGGCGTGTTCAATCCAAACATATTGGCATGCTTTCGGGAAATTGAGGGTAGGCTTCGCACTCTCTATGGTAGCGGCCCGGAACGATTGTACGAGTGAGGCAAAAAATATGGATCAGACAAGAAAGGCAAGACTTGAGGCGGACGGAATTATGGTGGACGAAGCTCTTGAACGCTTTATGGGAAATGAGGCTATGCTTGAGCGTTATTTACAGAAATTCCTCAGCGAAAAGAGCTATGTCATGCTGCGGGATTCCCTAGCCTCAAACGATTGGGAAGCGGCTGGCAGAGCAGCGCACACGCTGAAAAGTGTATGTGGTACCATAGGATGTGAGGCCATGCAGGAACTTGTGATTCTGCAGGAGCGTCATATCCGCGCCGGAGAATGGAAAGAAGCCGTTGATATGATGCTAGAGATATCCAACAGCTACGAAAATATTTGCGGTGTGATCCGGGCGTAGCGTACGGGGTATTGAGCAGAAGGACGTATAAAGGGATATTGCGTACTGCCGTATATCTCTAAAATATTAGGTAATTAAATGAAAAGCTACAGCGGAATACCATATACGATGGGAAAACAGGCCGCAGACGATGTAAAGACACAGCTTGTTGGTTTTATAAAAATACCCAAATGGCTGCTTGGACTCTGTCTTATTACTGTTTTCTATATTTTGTTTGTCTGTTTCTCCATGTATAAAATAGGCGATTCAACAACGCAGCTCTATGAGTATCCCTATACTGTCTCACGCAAAGCGCAGGAAATGAAAACCGCCCTCTATGGCATGCGAATCTCTCTGCCATCTCTTCTAGTCACACCCGGCATCACCATTGCCGAAATAGATAACCTCCTGCGAGAGCAGATGGCGATGCAGGATAAGTCGCTGGAAGAGATCACACTCAAGTTCCGGGGGAATGAGAAAGAACTGGCTTATCTGAAAAGATGTATGGCTGAATTGCGGGAAGCCCGAAAAAATATGGTCAATAACATGTTGGGCAACCTGGATTTTCAGTACATCAATGCCTATTATGCCCGTGAGGTTCTCCCACATTTTGAAAAGGTGGATAACCTGCTAGGTAACTTGGGCGATGCCGCCGAACACCGTGGTAATGCAATCTTGGCGAAAATGGACAAGCTGAGAACCTTTTCTATCATTGCTACGCTGCTTATGGGAATAAGCATAATCTTGCTGATTCTCCACACCCGCAAACTGGAATGGGATAAATACAAGGAAAGCGCATACCGCGAAAAACTCCTCAATCTGCTTGCAGCCAACATAGATGAAATATTTTTCATTTCACGCGAAGATAAATCTTTTGAATATGTGAGTTCAAATAGTGAACGCGTCATAGGCGTATCGCCTGAAAAATTTACTCATGATTCCAGCAAATTATATTCTCTTCTAGCGTGTAAGGATAGCGACTGGTTACGCGCAGTGTTCGACGATACGTCCTCAAATATGAAGGAACGGGACGTCGTGCTTGGTGAAGAGGGGCGCCGCTTCAATATCCGGGTGTATCCCATATTCCTAAATGGTGTTCTGAGCCAACGCATTATTGTATTATTCGATCAAACTAAGGAATTTGCCTATCGACAGGCACTGAGCGACGCTCTTGAGAATGCCCGCAACGCAAATACCGCCAAAAGCAATTTCCTCTCCCACATGTCTCATGAAATCCGTACGCCGATGAACGCCATTATCGGCATGACGGCCATTGCCTTGACCCGTCTTGACGATCGATCCCGCATGGAGGATTGCCTCACCAAAATAGCTCTGTCCTCACGCCATCTGCTCGGCCTTATCAACGACGTGTTGGACATGTCCAAAATCGAAGGCGGCAAGCTCACCATTGCTCATGAGCCGTTCAATTTTAAAATGTCTCTACAAGGAGTTATCAATCTTATCCAGCCTCAAGCGCTGGAACGCGGACTGGATTTTGAGGTGTCCCTGTCCGGGGTTGATGAAGAGGAGCTACTCGGCGACGCACTGCGACTTAACCAGATTTTTATCAATATACTGTCCAATGCACTCAAATTCACCCCGGTCGGGGGCTCCATCCGGCTGGAGGTACACCAGCTCCACAAAAAGAACAATAATGTGCAGTTCCGCTTTGTTATCCGTGATACGGGCATTGGTATGAGCCAAGAGTTCATAAAGCGGCTTTATACCCCCTTTGAACAGGCCACATCCTCCACCGCTTCAAAATTTGGTGGTACCGGGCTCGGCATGGCCATTACCAAAAATCTTGTTTCTTTGCTGGGCGGTACGATATTCGTGAAAAGCGAGGAAGGCAGGGGAACCGAGTTTACTGTGGAACTCCCCTTTGGCCTGAGCGGACGGCAGTTAGAAAAAGGCAAAGGCGAGCTGGAGCCACTCAAAGTGCTCGTAGTGGATGACGACTACGGTACCTGCGAGCACGCCTGCCTGTTGCTGGATAAAATGGGACTTCGTACCCGATGGGTGCTCAGCGGTGCGGAAGCCGTGAAGGTTGTGCAAGAATCCCATGTCAGTGGTGATGATTACGACGTATGCTTCATAGACTGGAAAATGCCGGATATGGATGGCATGGAAACCGTCCGCCGTATCCGTAATGAAGTCGGGCCGGAAACTCTTATCATCATTATCAGCGCCTATGACTGGGGAGCGATAGAAGAAAAGGCCCGTGCCATTGGAGTTAACGGATTCATCGCCAAGCCCTTTTTCGCTTCCAGTCTTTACAATACGCTTACTTCATTAACACGACGAACGGCTCCGAAGAGAGAAACAGAAGTTTCCGCCCCCCCGGAATCAGAGGCGGAAACTGCGCATCAGCATTATGACTTTACGGGGAAGCATATACTGCTGGTTGAAGACAATGAATTCAACCGTGAAGTCGCCCAGGAGTTTCTTGAAATGACAGGGGCCACGGTCGAAAGTGCCGAAAACGGTTCAGAGGGAGTAGCTCTTTTTACGGCCTCGGAAACCGGACAATACGACATTATTCTGATGGATGTGCAGATGCCGGTCATGGATGGCTATGAGGCGACACGAACCATTCGCGCTTCGGTACATCCTGACGCGAACTCCATCCCCATTCTTGCCATGACGGCCAACGCCTTCAGCGAAGATGTAGCTGCCGCTGTGGCGGCAGGCATGAACGGGCATATAGCCAAGCCCATTGATGTGACGGCACTTTATCGGCTACTCGCTTCGCATTTTAAGTAACAATGCGTATTAAGGGAACAGGGTACATATTTTTAGAAAATTTTAAACAGAGCATGCAATAAATGCGGAGCCAGCTCGTGCATATCTTTTTTATTTTACAAGTGTAACTATTTTTTAATATTTTAAAAAATATCTATATCTCTAATTATTTGGATGCGACAAATGTTTGTTCTGCCGTGCTGGAGATATTTTTTATCTTTAGTTGTGACATTTTTACCAGAAACTGTATATATTCTTTGAAAATTTTCGAATAAACTCTGAAATTATCGCTTCTATTCCCTTTACGTAAATACAGTTGTAGGATCAATGTTCCTATATTCAAGCATACATTTTAGACAAAAATTACCGGTTATAACAACTATTATTTATTCATTTTTAATAAATTGCTTTATGAAAATACTGAAAGACATCTGTCAATCTTGTGCATCCTTTATACAAAAATTGTCTTTATTGATTTAAAAAAAATGGTACATTTCATTCATCTCCACTGAATCTTCAAGTACACTCTTTCGAAATACAGAAGCGATACGCCGCTCCGCATTTCTCCTTGAGTCTAAATTCAGAAAGCAGCGTACATGCCATATAGAGGCAAGCCCCCCTGAGTCCATCCCTGAACTTTTCTAACGCTTGGACGCCATTCCCGAATACAGGCGGGCAGCCTTGCAAGACGCCCTGATTGCCGAGTGGACATGTGTGTCCGCCGGTGAAGGAAATACGTTCTCGCTTGGCGACACCGACTTTTTCCTGCGGGAAGGGCTAACCGTCGCTGGGAGAACACTCCGAGAGCATTGCAAAATCAAGGGCCATGCGGATGCGCTCAAATGGATGGAATACCTTGTCATCACTAATGCCCCGCTTCGCCAGGAACCACCTGTTTACTTTGCACCGTTTCATACAGACCGAAACCGTTACTTGTTCCTGTACTCTGGGGCGTACAAGGAAGCTCCGAACGAAATCCACAGCCGAAATAATAAAGGAAAAACATCTGAATAAAATATACCTACTCAAGAAATGGCAGCAAGTATATCACGCTTCTTGCCCAGCATCACGAGAACAAGGATCGCTCGTTCTTAATTTCAAAGCTCGTTAGCTCGTCCACCGTGATACGGAAATTTGGAAATGACCGAACGGGCATGAAAAAGGACGTGGAAGGTAATTGAATCCGTTGCCGTTTCAAATGGCATAACCTCACGCAATCAGCTTTTAGAAAAAATAAAGAGACGGCTCCGAAGAACCGCCTCTGTTTAGCTTGTCCTGCACCTTCACCGGTCAAAAGAGAACTCCTTGAGCTACACCAACTCAAAATTTCTGTAACAAAATTTGGCAAGCAACGAGAGTTTTTTTGTGCAAAAAAACTCAGAATTTTTGAGTATAGGGCGTCTATTTTAAAATAGACGCCTCCCATCAACATTTATTGCCCCATTCATGTCCCAAAAATCCCTGTGTATGACACAAATTCTGGCACGGTCTGGGTAAATAATTTGTTTGATTATATTTACTTTTTCAAGCAGATCGAGAGCTTGATGGCAACGTTTTTTGTCAAGATTTCGTATCCCCTGCTCTATTTCTGTTGAAGTAACCAGCGAGCACTCTCGGCAACTCAAACGCGACATCCACTCCAAAATCTTTTTGGCATCACCCTCAGCAACCAGACCAGATGGGGAGAAAATATACTTTGCATGCTGGAGGCTTTCCAAAGCCAAGATTATACCTGCCCTCATAAATTCCAGTGAGATGGGCATACTGCAGGGGGCATCATAGGAACTGACGTGCAAAGCTCCAGCAAAACGTGCTGCCTTTCCATGTAGTTTAGCAATAAATGGCTTAAGATAATCGTCAGTTGGAAATTCTGACTTCAACCAATATTCAAAGTCTTTTAACTCATCATAAGCTTTTTTCTCAACACTGATTTTTTTTATTTTACGATTTGAATCTCTAGTATAGTTTTCCTTAAGGGTTTTGAAAATTTTTTCATTATACTAATTTAAAATACGTTCTGGATTATAGAAATAAAGTGGTTTAGGATTCAAATGATTTGCAAAAATAGGTGTGATTCTTGGTGTAAATCCAAGTTCTCTCAAGGTGTCTGAAGTATAAAGTTTATAAATAGATTCCCTCTGAACAATAAAAAGCATAGATAAAGCCGGATGATTGAGATGTAGAGTTTTTTGAGTCGTACTTTCAGAAAAGGAGGTCATATTGTAAGATTTAAGTAATAATGTAGGATTGTTAACTTTATGAGTGATTTCTCCCATGAGGAATCCACCTTCGTCATCCATAAAGCACGCGCACCCCCCATTATTGGCCATTTGCTGACTGATAGACTTCAAGGTTGCATTGCCGACAAAAAGTTCCGGCATCTTTAAACTGATGATATCTTCTAACTGTTCAATAGAGGCTAACCTTTGAGAATAGCTATCGATTTTTTTCTAAAATTTCTTGCTCGGAAACTCCAAATGTCATTTTTTTTGCAATTTCTCGAGCGTCCATTTCCAGTCTCTTCTGGTTCGTCTTTCTGATAAGTTTTTGCTTGCTCCGTTCTTGAAAATAATTTTCTTTGTAGTTGTTTTGAATAAGGGACTCAAAATTTTGAAATGGCCTTCTCAGGATATCCATCAATGCACTTTTCCTTGTCCCTGAACCAGACAATATAACTGTGTAATCGACAAGCGCCTCAGACCACACATCATTAAGTTGAATAAAGAATCTACCACGCGTCGCGGCAGAAAAACATCCTAACACAGCATAAAGAATGCTGTTATAGCAAAAACCTACCGTATCAGATAAGTATGTAGCAAAATCTACTATATTAGGAGGCAGCTCCTCAAAAGGCCTCCTTTGTTCAGGTAAATATAGACTATTTGAAATATTCCCCAGGCTACGAGACTCAAGCTCAGACCGTGCCCACCTGATTTCTCCATAAAGAAAGGGATCAATATTTTTATTGGAAGGCATAAATTAAAACTCCAATTTTGATCTTTAAATATCACAGCACTGAGAAGATATGAAGGATGAGGTATAATACCTCATCCTTCGTGCTATTACTTTGTTTTCAACACTATCTTCCCCTCATCACTGGTGAAAAAATTAAATCGTTTTCAGATACCTTTAGCAAAGATTGAATTTCTTCAGGAAAACTTTTTGTATATGCAGATCCTGTCTTCAGGAAAAACTCACTATATTTTCGGGTCAGTTTTCCCTTGGAGAGGAGAGAACCCAGCACCTTTTCGAATTTTCCCTTGGTGAGCCCCAACTCCTCCTGAATTTCAAGCCGGGTTTTTCTCGACTGGACCAAATTCATAACCCTTTCCAAAAGTTCAGCTTTCGAGAACCTGTTTTTCTCTTTTTGAGGGTCTACAATTTCATTTTCCATGAGATGCTCTCCCATTGCTCTGTGGGCAAAAATTTTTTTAAAAAAATTGGCACATCTAGTGCACACCTCAAGACCGATCCCCCAGCAGGTGTCTGGAATGGCGGGTGTATCACATGGGAAAAACGTTGCAACCCTATGGGATAAATTGTCTTGTTATCTTATTAATCCCCCATATGTTTCGTAACGAAACCAAATTTGGCCAATACTGTTCTTTAGGTTGCAACATATTGAAATAACAATATAAATCTATAGGATAAAATTTTTTTTGAACTTCTTTTTTGAACATGCGATTTCTCGGATTTTTTATCTTGAGGTCTTTTTTTGTATTCAAAAAATGAATTTGCTAAACCAATTCCCAGTGCAAACGAGCTATGACATCCGTCAGCAATGTCTTCACAGGCCAGTCACCAGCATAGTTCTCCGTTACCCCCATATCCACCATCTCATGCCCCACAACGGCCTGAAGCATGGAAAGGTCCACACGGGCTTCTTTGTGCAGATACTCGATCACAGTATGGCGGAAACTATGGAAAGCCTTGGTGCTCGGCTCACCATGTTGTCCACCTACTCCGACAGAACGGCGATAGCGCGTGAACCAGTGCGTCAGGGCGGAACCGAGCTTCACAGTGGCATGGTTCACGGCGTTTACTCTTTCCTGTAAATCAGGAAAAAGCAGAGTCGATGTGTACTTTTCCTTCGGAGTGTTCGTCCATCTGGAAGCAACAAACTTCTTCAGTCCGAGTTCATCCCATAAATGAGGATGGACAGGCACCTTGCGGATACCAGCTGAACTCTTGACGTGCTTCACATACCCGGAGCCTCCGTTTTCCTCATTGATGGAGAAGCACAGCACTCCATCCTCCTTTACAATGTCGGAAAGGTGGAGCTGACAAATCTCTTCAAGCCGCATCCCGGAATACAGCGCAATCAATGGAGCCCAGAAGCGTGACGATACGCCTTCCGTTGCCTGAATGTACTTTCCCATGTCCCCGAAAAGGGCTTTCAGCTCATCTTGTGTGAACGATTCACGTTTCACGCCTTTTCGTCTGATGTCCTTGTCGGAGAGAACCTTCGGGAACCCTGAGTTCACGTATTTGGCCTGTACAGCTCCGCGATACTCCAGCTCGCACCAGTTGACGAAACTCCTCACGTTCGTTTGACGAACTTCCATCGTCTTCACGCTTAAAAGCCGTTCGATCTGCCCGGAGCGGCCCATATCGGCAAGCTGGAGCCAGCCCTTGCCCGCATACTGCCTCTGCCCGCAAAGGCGGCAGGGCAGGTGTTTCAGCGTATCGAAGTAGCTTCGGATGTGCTCGCGGGAAAGCTCATCCACGCAGATATCCCGACCGTGCTCCAGCTCTCTCACGATTTCCACGAACTGGCGAACCTGAGGAGGAATGTCCTTGGCGCTTGCGGCTGACCATGTAAGCGTCTTGGCCTTCACGTAGGCATCAAAAGCGTCCCTGAGACTGGGGAGTTCCTTTTTCCCTTCCAGTTTGATCCTGCAGCGTGTTGTTTCAGCTGAACGGGTAGGGAGATTGCTTTCTTGTCTGACGGCAGGGGCTTTGTCCTGTATGGGGTCTTTGCGGACAGAAGCAGCCTTTTCAGAAAACATTTTGACGGAAAGCGTTCCCTTTTGTTCCCTCAGAAAAGAGGGAAGCAAGAGGGTCAGGGAAGCCGGAGACAGGTCTTTTTTCAGTGTGGAATCGAACAGGAATGTACCTACAGATTTGATATTTTCTTTTGTAATACCAAATTGTTGTGAGATATTATCCTGCACGGAATGTATCCGTTCTTCGACCAGGTCTTCGGACAGGGCAAAAAAGTGTTGGGCAACGAGCGAGAGCCGCAGCGCTTTGGAGCGTGCGGTTCGACTGTCCAGACCATTCAGAGAACGCCTGATCTCACATTTTCCAATCAATGATTGCAGATGGTTGGGAACAAGAATGCGGAAATAGAGAATACCGCGATGGAGAGTGAGGTGTGAGCTGGGACGTGGGTGAGAAACCCTGTGAGAGGATGGCATGTCGAGCTCCAAACTGTATCCCTGAAATGTATCCACAGGGAATAAAACTCATGCCAAATAAAAAACGCACTGAATTCAGCGTGTTAGCATAAATTGCGGAGAGGGTGGACTTGTATTTTTAGCGTAATATTTTGATTTTACATATATAAAAATATTACTATAAAAGTTTTCTCCGGTTTGCTCTCCGGTGGTGAATGGGAAGAAGAGAAGGGACTTGACAGGGTAAGTCATTGGCTTACAATCTGCTTATGAAAGACGCACCCATGACCGTAATCGAAACGCAATCCTTTTTGCGGACGGCAAAGGCCCTTGTTTCGGATGAGGAACGGATGGATCTTATCGCATACCTTGCGGAAAATCCGACTGCCGGTGACATCATGGAAGGGACGGGCGGCGTCAGAAAGGTTCGGTGGGCGCGAAGAGGCGGGGGCAAGAGTGGAGGATTCCGCGTCATCTACTATTACTACTCTGAGGTAATCCCGTTGTTCGCTCTCGCCATGTTCGAAAAAAGCGCAAAGGCCAACCTGAGCGCCGCTGAAAAGAACGAAATGAAAAAGTTGACCGCGATCCTTTCGCAATACGGGAGGAATAAGTAATGAACACTGAAGCACAGACCATTCTTGAAGGGCTCCGGCAGGCTGTTGACATTATGGAAGGTTCTGCCCCGGAAACCGAGTATGTGAAGCACCGTTTTGATCCCGTGCAGGCCCCGGAAACAATCGACGTGCGAAGCATTCGCCAGCGTATGGGGCTTTCACAGGCCGTCTTCGCGTCGGCATTCGGGCTTTCGCTGTATACCCTCCGCAACTGGGAACAGGGCAAGCGCCAGCCTGATCCTGCGGCACGGGCCTATTTGAGGGTCATTGAGGTCGCCCCGGATGTTGTCCGACAGGCGTTATCTCAGTAACAACGTATTTCTTAGCCCTTTTCTTGTTATCTTGGGATTTGGAATGAAGATGAGACTGTGTTCCTGCATAAAGGGCTGTCGCCAACTGGGGACAGCCCTTTCTTTTTGCGGATGTCTCTTCTATTCTCACTAAAAACAGCAATCAGGAGTCGTCATGGCACGAGGCAGGAAAAAGGCGGAAACGCAAGATATGGGAGCGCAGCTTGGGATTGAGGCGGAACTTTTTAAGGCCGCAGACAAGCTGCGTGGCAATATGGAGCCCTCGGATTACAAGCATGTGGCTCTCGGATTGATTTTTCTCAAGTATATTTCCGATGCGTTCGAGTCGAAGCACACCGAAATTCTGGCCTCGGAATATCCTGAAGATGCGGAAGATCGGGATATGTACACAGCCGAAAACATCTTTTGGGTTCCGCAGGAGGCCCGGTGGTCGTACCTTAAGGACAATGCCAAGCTTCCGACCATCGGTACGCTCATAGACGATGCCATGCGTGCTATTGAGAAGGACAATGAGTCACTCAAGGGCGTTTTGCCGAAGGACTACGCACGGCCTGCGCTCAACAAGATCATGCTTGGTGAGCTTATCGACCTTTTTTCCAATATCAATCTCAATGGGAACGGGGACAGCTCCAAGGACGTGTTGGGGCGTGTGTACGAATACTTTCTTGGGCAGTTTGCCGGAGCGGAAGGCAAACGGGGTGGGGAGTTCTACACGCCCCGTTCCGTTGTGCGTGTGCTGGTGGAGATGCTCGAACCCTATTCCGGGCGGGTATATGACCCCTGCTGCGGTTCCGGCGGCATGTTTGTCCAGTCGGAAACGTTCATGCGCGAACACGGCGGACGTCTTGGCGACATCGCGGTGTATGGGCAGGAGTCGAACTACACCACATGGCGCCTTGCCAAGATGAATCTTGCCGTGCGCGGCATTGATTCCGACATCAGGTGGAACAACGAAGGGAGCTTTCACAAAGATGAACTGCGCGACGAGCGGTTTGACTTCATTCTCGCCAATCCGCCGTTCAACGTGTCGGACTGGGGCGGGGACAAGCTCCGGGAAGACGGGCGTTGGAAATATGGCATCCCACCGGTAGGAAACGCCAACTTCGCATGGATTCAGCATATCATCCATCATTTGGCCCCCAACGGTACGGCGGGCGTGGTGCTTGCCAATGGTTCGATGTCGTCCACGCAGTCGGGAGAAGGCGATATCCGTAAGGCAATGGTGGAAGGCGACATTGTGGATTGCATGATCGCGCTTCCGGGCCAGCTTTTCTATTCGACGCAGATCCCGGCCTGCCTGTGGTTCCTTGCAAAGAATAAGCATCCCGTGACGAAGGCCGGAACATGGCGAGATCGTCGGGGGGAAGTATTGTTCATTGATGCCCGGAAACTGGGCGTGATGGTGGATCGCACACGTCGGGAACTGACGGATGTGGACATCAGGAAGATTGCGGATACCTATCATGCGTGGCGTGGCGAACCTGATGCTGGAGCCTATGAGGATGTGCAGGGCTTCTGCAAATCCGCAACGCTGGAAGAAATCCGAGCGCAGGGGCACATCCTCACACCGGGGCGCTATGTTGGCGCGGAAGAACAGGAAGAGGATGCCGAACCCTTTGCCGAGAAAATGGCCCGCCTTACTGCGGAGTTGAAGGAGCAGATGGAGGAAGGGGCAAAACTGGATAGGGAAATTTTGAATAGTTTTGAGAAATTGGGGCTGTAATGAAAGGATGGAAAACAGTACAGATAGGATGTGTAGCAGATATATTTGATGGACCTCATGCAACTCCTAACATTGTAGATTCTGGAGCTATTTTTCTTGGTATTGATGCGTTAGATCAGGGAAGAATAAACCTAAAGAAAACGCGTTGTGTCACTCCAGAAGATTACAAAAAATGGACACGACGAGTGACTCCTCAACAGGGTGATGTTGTTTTTTCATATGAGACGCGTCTTGGCGAAGCTGCACTTATTCCCGAGGGGTTAAAATGTTGTCTTGGGCGTCGGATGGGGCTTATAAGAGCAAAACAGCCAGTTTTAGATCCTAAATTTTTTTTATATTATTATTTATCTCCAACTTTTCAAGAAGTAATACGCTTAAAGACTATATTGGGTGCAACTGTTAATAGGATTTCAATTAAAGAATTCCCTACATTTCCTGTTTTACTTCCTCCTTTGGAGGAACAACAGTCAATTGCCCATATTCTCGGCACGCTGGACGACAAGATAGAACTCAATCGCCGTCAGAATGCCACCCTTGAAGCAATGGCGCAGGCGATTTTCAAGGACTGGTTCGTGGATTTTGGGCCGGTACACGCCAAGATGGAAGGCCGTCAGCCAGAGGGCATAAGCCGTGAGATTGCGGATTTGTTCCCTGATCGTCTAGATGATGAAGGAAAGCCGGAAGGGTGGGAACGGAAAAAACTTGGTGACTTAATTACATTTTATTCTGAACGAATAAAGTCAGATAAATTGACAGAATCTAACTATGTTTCCACAGAAAATATGCTCTCTGATAAAAAAGGAATTACAAAAGCATCAAGTTTGCCAACCACAGATTCTGTTCCAGCTTTTTGTACTGGGCATATATTGGTTTCAAATATACGTCCATATTTCAAAAAAATATGGTTTGCTACTTTTGATGGAGGACGATCAAATGATGTACTCGATTTTTGTCCTTTAATAGTAGGCACAAATTATTTTATTTTTAATATACTCATATGTGATGCTTTTTTTGATTTTATGATGCAGACGGCAAAAGGGTCAAAGATGCCTAGAGGGGATAAAAATGCTATTATGGCATATTCCGTTGTTGCTCCAACTGAAGTGCTACAGAGGGCATATTCGAGTTTAGTTGAAGTTTATTACAAAAAAATAAATAGTAACGTGTTAAAGAACGAAGTACTTACCTCTCTTCGCGATACTCTTCTCCCCAAACTCATTTCGGGAGAACTGCGTGTCCCGGATGCTGAAAAGATGGTTGCTGATATTGTGTAATCTTTTCCTGTAAGGAGCAGTCATGGCCTTTCTCTCCGAAGCTGATATTGAATCCGCCTTGCTGTCATACTTCGCAGACCTTGGTTATGCGGTGGAAAGAGAAGAGAATATCGGGCCTGACGGGAAACGCCCGGAACGGGAAAGCTATGATATGGTCATTCTGCGCGGGCGCCTTGAAAAGGCCATAGGCAGGCTCAATCCCGGACTGCCTGCGGAGGCTAGAGCCGATGCCATCCGAACGCTGGCACAATGCGAACTGCCCAACTTGCTTGAGGAGAACCGGCGCATCCATAAGCTCCTCGTGGAAGGCGTGGATGTGGAATATTTCGGAGAGGACGGCGTGCTTACCTCCGGTAAGGTGCGCATTTTTGACTTTGACAATCCCGATGCCAACGACTGGATGGTTGTCAACCAGTTTACTGTTGTTGCGGGGCGCATCAATCGCAGGCCGGATGTCGTCGTGTTCGTCAACGGCTTGCCGTTGGCCGTTGTCGAGTTGAAAGCTCCCGGTGATGAAAACGCCACCTTGTCGGCGGCGTTCAATCAGTTGCAGACGTACAAGCAACAAATCCCCGCGCTGTTTCATACCAATGCCGTTCTCCTTACCTCCGATGGCATGATGGCCCGCATTGGCTCCTTGTCCGCGGATGAGGAACGTTTCATGCCGTGGCGCACGATTGATGGCCTATCCGTAGCTCCCAAGGGAACGCCCGAACTTTCCGTGTTGACGGAAGGCGTTTTTGAACGGCGGCGTTTTCTGGATCTTATCCGGTATTGTACGGTTTTTCTGGAGAAAGACGGGCTCATCAAAATTCTGGCGGGGTATCATCAGTTCCATGCCGTTCGCCATGCCGTGGATTGTACGGTAAAGGCGTCTCTGCCGCAGGGCGATAAGCGCGCCGGGGTCATCTGGCATACGCAAGGATCGGGAAAGAGTTTGCTCATGGCTTTTTATGCCGGGCGGCTCGTCCTGCATCCCGCTATGCAGAATCCCACGCTTGTAGTTCTTACCGATCGCAATGATCTTGATGATCAACTCTTTTCCACGTTCTCCATGTGCCGTGATCTGATCAGGCAGACGCCTGTACAGGCGGAGAGTCGCGAAGATCTCCAGCGGCTCCTCAACCGCGATTCCGGGGGCGTCATTTTCACTACGATTCAGAAGTTTTCCCCGGAAAAGGGCGACGAATACCCCGTGCTGACATCGCGGCGCAATGTGGTCGTCATTGCCGATGAAGCGCACCGGAGCCAGTATGGTTTGAAAGCCAAGGTAAAGAAAGATACCGGTGAAATTTCTTATGGGTTTGCCAAATATCTTCGCGACGCGTTGCCCGGAGCCTCCTTTATCGGGTTTACCGGAACGCCTATCGAGGCTGACGATGTGAATACGCCTCGTATTTTTGGCGACTATATTGACATTTACGATATCAGCCGTGCCGTGGAAGACGGCGCGACCGTCCCCCTCTATTATGAAAGCCGCCTTGCCCGCATTGAGCTTGATGAAAATGAACGTCCGCATCTGGACGAAGCCGTGGATGCGGAATTTGAGGATGAGGACGAGATTCAGCAGGAAGCCCTTAAACGCAAGTGGTCGGGGATCGAGGCGCTGGTCGGGAGCGAGAAGCGGCTGAAGCTCATTGCTGAAGATATCGTAAAACATTTTGAGGCACGGACAGCTACTTTGGAAGGAAAGGGCATGATAGTCTGCATGAGCCGCCGTATTTGCGTGGCTCTGTACGATGCTCTCGTAGCATTACGCCCTGAATGGCACAGTAAGGATGATGATAAAGGCGCGCTCAAGATCGTTATGACTGGTTCCGCAAGTGATCCTCAGGAGTGGCAGCAGCACATCGGAACCAAGGGAAGGCGCGACCTTCTCGCCAAGCGGACACGGGATGCGAATGATCCGCTCAAGCTGGTGATCGTGCGGGATATGTGGTTGACGGGATTTGATGCCCCTTGCATGCACACGATGTACATCGACAAGCCGATGCGTGGGCACGGGCTTATGCAAGCCATAGCCCGCGTCAACAGAGTATTTCGGGACAAACCTGCCGGGCTGGTGGTGGACTACATTGGTATCGCCCAGAATCTTAAAAATGCGTTGAGCCAATATTCTTCCGCAGATCGTGAGAAGACCGGTATTGATGAGGCGCAGGCTGTCGCTGTCCTGTTGGAGAAGCTCGACGTGGTACGCGCCATGTATCATGGATTTGACTACATGACGCCGCTTGGAGGTGCTCCGCATGAACGCATGGTCATGATGGCGGAAGCGATTGAATGGATTCTGGATATGCAGCAAAAGGACGCTGCGAAGGAAACGACGCCTGAAGGCAAGAAGAAGGCTCACCGGCGTTATCAGGATGTCGTGCTTGCACTTTCCAAGGCGTATGCGCTGGCGGGGGCGAGCGACGAGGCCGCACAGGTGCGGGAAGAGGTGGCGTTTTTTCAGGCCATCAATACCGCGTTGGTCAAGAGCCGCACCGGTTCGGGCAAAAGCAGGGAAGAGCGCGATTTCGCCATCCAGCAGATCGTCAGCCGCGCCGTTGTCTCAACCGAAATCGTGGATATCCTCAAAGCGGTGGGAATCACAAGCCCTGACATTTCCATTCTTTCCGACGAATTTTTGGAGGAAGTCCGTCAACTGCGCCAGAAAAATTTGGCTCTGGAGTCTTTGCGAAAGCTTCTGAATGACGGCATCCGCTCCAGAAGCCGAAACAACATTGTCCAGACGCGGGCTTTTTCCGAACGGCTGGAAGACTCGATAGCGCGGTACCACTCCAATGCGTTGACTGCCGCTGAAGTCATACAAGAACTTATTGAACTTGCAGTCGATATCAGAAAGGCCAGAGAACAGGGGGAGGAGTCTGGACTGACGGAAGACGAGATCGCGTTTTATGATGCTCTGGCGGAAAATAAAAGTGCCGTACAGGTAATGGGGAACGATAGTCTGAAGATAATAGCCCACGAACTTTTGATAAGCCTGAGGGCCAATGTTTCCGTGGATTGGGCACATCGAGAATCAGCACGGGCGCGCCTGCGCGTATTGGTCAAGAGAATATTGCGGAGGTATGGTTACCCCCCGGATTTACAGGATAGTGCTGTGCAGACGGTATTGCAGCAGGCGGAAGCGCTTTGTGGAGAATGGGTAGCTTAATTTCAGTAACCTACCTTGTACAGAGAATTTTTCACTACTTATAATGAGTGAGGGAAAGTATGGCACAACTCCCGGCTATACAGGCAACACGCAAGAACGGCAAAGAATGCTTTCAAGGGATGGACGGTGAACATAGCCTTCAGGATTTTTGGGCGTGGGCCTTTTCGGATTTGGTCAGCAATACGGAACGCGGCAAGCTGGCGGAATATCTCGTGGCTAAGGCGATGGGGTGCGGTACCCAAATCAGCCAGACGTGGGAAAGCTATGACCTCCTGTCTCCTGAAGGGATCAAAATAGAAGTCAAAACATCCGCCTATATTCAATCATGGAAGCAGAAGGCGTTCTCGAAGATTTCCTTTGGTATCGCCAAGACAAAATTTTGGGATGGTCTTGATTACGTGGGGGAAAAGAAACGTCATGCGGACGTGTATGTCTTTTGCGTGCTGAAACACAAGGATCAGGAGACGATCAACCCTCTTGAGCTGGCCCAGTGGGATTTTTACCCCGTGGCGACACGTAAACTGAATACCTCTTTTGAAAATCAAGAAACGGTTTCCCTCGGTTCCCTAATTTCACATTGCAAGGTAACGGCTTGCCCTTATTCAAATTTAAAGGATGCGATAGAAAAAGAATATCGTGCATGAGCGTTGCAGCTATCTGGTGTTTTTCCTCGGACGGCCCGTCTGCTTCTTCGGAGGCTGCGGGTCGTTTTTCATTTCTTTTTCAATACGCCGCATGGCCTCCGATGCCTCAAGAGAAAAGACAGCCGCAATGTGGACGAGGGCATTGACGGAAAGTTTAGTATGGGCGTGCTCAATGAAGGAAATATACGTTTCAGAAAGACCTGAAAGACCAGCAAGTTGACCTTGCGTCAGCCCTTTCTTTTCACGTTCTTCCCTGATGACTTTGGCGATAGCCCATGCGAGTGAGGAGTTTTTTTCCATTCTTTAGGACTAGCCGATTGCTTGCACAAAAATATTAACTAGACTAAATGTTTTTCTTGGGAATCATGGAATATTTTTGAGGAGGCTGAGATTATGGAATGTGCACATCACGCCGGAAGACAAGCTGTAGCAACCTGTAATCGTTGTGGTAAAGGTTTATGTTCAGAATGTGCGGAGAGGTTTGACCCTCCCTTGTGCGTAGCCTGTTTACTGACGCATAATAGAGGAGTAGCGATTCGGCTTGCAGCCGAACTCGCTATAACGGCATTCATCGGGGTAGGCATTACGGTGTTTGTGGGAAGTCGCGCGGGTGGAACGTGGGAGAGTGGTCTTTTTTTAGGTACTATCGCTACCTGCGCGTATTGGGGGTGGCAGTTTGTAGGAGGCCTTTCTTCTCCCCTCGCCTATACTTCCAGTAGCGCTTATTTTGGCTATACTATTACCAAATTCATTTTTGCTTTGTGTTTTGGGCTCATCGTGACACCATGGCAGATATTTAAGCGGGTAAAGGAGATTTACCGGATCAAGAAGCTTGAAAAGAGCATACGTGACGAGGCTATGTGATAACTGAGAGAGCCGCCGAAATGACGGCGGCTCTCTCAGTTATGAAAAAAATACAAGCATAATGGCTAGATTGGCAAGCACTGCGAAAAGCATTGCAGAGCCTGCACACACATAGCAAAGCCTAGGAATATCTAATTCTTGTAGATTATACAAAATGTGCTGTGTCTTTTCGAAGTTTATTTGTGCCTGTTCTCCTGCCTTTTCACAGCGAACAAGGCTTTCTTCCACTCTGGCAGCAATTTGCACGGCTGTTTCAGCGGGATAGTTCCTCACCGTGTTCGCAGCTCTTCTCACATCGTCTACGCTGCTCTTGATGGAGTTTTGCAATTCTTTCAAAAGCGTTATCACCTGTTGTGTGCTCTTCAGTTTGATCTCTTCCTGTTTGTTCAAGATGGCAATTCTTGCCTGTAGCAGAGTGGAGTCGTCCACTTCCTGTAATACGGCTTGGCTGGCCTCCGCACTCATGTTCTTCAACGTATCTATCTTGCTCATGGTACAAGCCTCTTTTTTTAAGATTACCCCATGTGTATTGATGGCCCAGACTGCTTCCTTTGAATACAACACCATCCATTGAAAAACTGATTCCCGAAATGAATCCTGTTTTTGCCGTATTCATGCGAACAGAGACATGCGCTTGTTCCAATTTTTTCGTAAAAGAAGACAGCGTACATGGTTGAGTCAGTGCCGTGTCAATAATCTGCTGTAACTTCATGCGATATGATGATTCACCTGTACGGAGAACCTGTTCCACTTCTCCTTTTGTGGGGGCTTTGCGTGCTGCGGACTGGCTCATGGGGACGGTGGTGAGACTCCATTCTTTTTCAAGTATTCGCATGATCGTCTCTTGCCGTTTATAGTCGTGGGCATCGCTGACGACGTTTCCCTCAAGATCAATGCGATTCACAAGAATATGAATATGAGGATGCTCCGTATTCGTATGTCGGCTTACGACATATTGATTATTGGTGAAGCCCATCCCTGAGAGCCACCTTTGCGCTGCCTCACACCACTGTTCATCGGTAAGGTGTTCCGTGGGATGGATACTCAGACTGACATGGCAAACGGCTTTGCCCAGCGTCGGACGGAGTGCGCGAATGATACCGAATTCTTTCGCCAGCTCCTTGGGTGTTTGACCTGCCATGTTGGTTTCCAGCAGGAGTCCTTTGCCCTGTTTTAGGTCGTACTCCAGCGCACCGCGAAAGCTTTTACCCTTGATCAGTTTGGCGATCATGAGGTTGTCCCAAGACAGCACGCTGTACTGTGAGGAGATACTGTTTAACGCCAGATAAGAAGGACAGGGGGAGTCCGTCTAACCGGCCTTCATTTGCTGCCCGTGCAAGCTGGTTGAGATTGACTCCCATGCGGGCCAGTTCCGAGTAAATGGCTCTGTTGATCGCTGGAACAGGGGGAGGGGGAAGGCGGCGGGCAAGCGCAGCGATACGCAGCCAGCGCGCAGGTGGCATGCCCATGAAGGCGGCTTTCCTTTGCAAGCATCGCCATTCCTCACTGTTGACCCTAACGCCTATCGTGAACCTCCGTACAGTGTCCGGCGGACTCTTGGGCCGTCCACGTCTTTTCCCTTGGCGTTGTTCCATCATGCCTTTCCTTTCTTGCCCTGCAGGGCAAGCCGTTTGAGCGAAGCGAAAACATGGCTTGCTACAAGCCCGTCATGAAAAGGGTGGTGAGTGTCCCTCTGTCCCTGTCCTAGAGAGTGGGACAATGGGACACATTCCCTACAGGTGCTCCAGACGTTGTTTGAGCCGGTGGGCCTTCGATTTGGAAATCCCCAATTCTTCGGCACAATCTCTGATGCTCAGTCCTTCCCCAAGGAGCTTCTGGATTTGTTCCGACTCTGCGTCTTCCAGTTCCTGAACAGCCCAGTTGAGCTTGTCCTGATCTGTTTGCGAAAGCTTGGCCTCAAAGGGGCGCACTTCTTCTCCCGCGATGCCTCGCGCCTTGGTGATGTGCACCTGGAAATGCGCTCCGTCTGTAATGCAATAGTTCAGCGGGCGGCGCAGGCTGATGACGGTATCCATGATGTCTTCACGGGCGGATGTGCCGCGCTGATCCCCGGATTTTCCCGCATGATGAACGAGAAGAACAGAGATGCCTCGTCTTCGCAGATCGAGAAGCCAGCTCTGGATGGGCTGCCATGACTGAGCCTCGTTTTCCTTGCCCGATCGACAGAGGGTGGAGAGATTATCCAGTACGAGGAGCCTTACATTGTCCAGAAATGGTTCCAGTGCGTATTGCCCTGCGGGGGTAGAAAGGTCGGGCATGGGACGGTTCTGCATGTCCGGCGTGATGATGGAGAGATTCCGAATGGCTTCCTCCGTTGCGTCGGTTCCCCTAGCCAAGGAAATTAGTCTGTCCTGCATGGCTTGAGCGGGCATCTCCCCGTCCACATACAGCACCTGTTTGGGATTGGGGGCGTGCCAATGAAACAGTGTTGCTCCGCCTGCTACGGCAAGGGCTGCGCTCAAGGCTGTAAAGGTTTTTCCGATGCCTCGGGGAGCGAAGAGGATAACGATACCCTGAGCGGGAATAACTGGATGGAGAAGGAATCCTCGTTCCGGCAGGTGCATGTTCATAAACGCTTCCATTGTGAGTGCAATAAGTGGTGGAATACCGGATTGAAGGCCGGCTGGCGTAGCGGGCGTAAGGCTCATCGGAGATAGCCCTCTTGCGTTGCGAAGCGTTCAATGAGTCCACGAATATCTTCCACGCGCCATGCGGTTGTTCGGGGGCCAAGTTTGATGGGGGAGGGGTACTTTCCGGTTTTGATTCCTTCCCAGAACTGAGTCTTGCTGACGGGAATGACGGCAAGAACCTGTGGGAGGCGAACAAAGCCTTCTTTGGGCAAAGGTGAAATGAGAGAGGTGATTTTTCTTGGGGGCATGTTATACTCCGCTCGGTAGAAGTTTATGAAACACAAAAAAGGCCCATGCCGTTCAACATGGGCCGAGTGTAGGCTGTCCACCTAGGTGGACTGTCAAGAGGGAAAGAGTAGACAAATGAGTGGACAAGATGATATAAAAAAAGATAATTATTTCATTATTGCAAGTAGGCGTTGACCTCTTTTTTTAAAAGATTTTGGCTCAATATGGGCTCCTGGGCGAACAGGTAAGAGTCTTCCGATATCTTCGTTAGTTAGAGAGTTTCCTGAAAAATTTTGAATTTTTCTCGCCAACCGATAGGGATCTTTTTCGCCATTATTTTTATAGCGCTCTAATTCTTTTCTATAATAATCCAAGTTGTCTTTATTTCTTTTACTTTTAGTAATGCTAGATTTGTATTCAGCCCAAATAATACTATCGTCAATGTGATGTGGTAGTTCTATTTTATCAAAAGCATATGAAAATGATGTGTCAAATGTTCCCGAAAAAAAATCATGCTCAACGTTGTAAGGAACAAAATTATTAAAATAGAATTTATTTCCATATTTAGACATTATATATGAAAAGGGGATAGCGAGTTCGTTTATATTTTGTGGTGTGCATAGATCGAATTTTCTCATTATTAATGATTTTTCAGGTATATCAGAGTAGTGTCTTTTTTGCTTTTCAATTGATTCTATATTTTTTATTTTAAATACAAAGCTTCCAAAAAATGAAATGATAAAAGATAGAGAAAAGTGTCCGTCTATTGTTTTGCATACTTGAACAATTTGTTCTCCATTTTTGAAGTATGATTTTCTAATAAGAAATATGGAATCAATCTTTTGTTAAATAATTCAAAAGGAATTTTTAGAAAGCATTGAAATGGCCATCGTAGCATTAATTCAGGTAAGGATAAAAGAGACTCTTTAGCAAATCTTTTTTTGTATCCAGTATCTATAACTAAATCTGCCATATTATCCTCTTAATTTATCTAAATAATCAGCCCACGCTTGCATCATGCTACGGCGTTCAGACAAAAATTCAGCGTAGTTATACGCTGCACGTACCTTGTCTCGTTCAGAGTGTCCTAACTGTCTTTCTATGGCGTCACGGTTCCACCCCTGCTCATTCAGCAGCGTTGAAGCCATTGAACGGAAGCCATGACCTGTCATTTCTCCTTTTTCATAGCCAATTCTTCTTAATGCCACCAAAATGGTGTTTTCCGACATGGGACGGCTGGAAGTCCGCACGGCAGGAAAAACATATTGTCCCGGTCCAGTAAGCTGGTACAGCTCTTTAAGAATATTGAGTGACTGCTGAGAAAGCGGCACGATATGCGTACTTTTCATTTTGGTTTTATGGGCGGGAATGCGCCACTCTTTGGCTTCAAAATTGATCTCGTTCCATTCGGCATTTCTCAATTCGCCGGGACGGACGAAAACCAAGGGAGCCAAGCGCAGCGCGCAGTAAACAGGGAATGATGCCTTGCAGTTGTCAATATCCCTTAAGAGTTGTCCGACTCGTTTGGGATCGGTAATGGAAGCAAAATGTCTTTTAGGTGGTGGAGTCAAGGCTCCGAGCAGATCGGCAGAGGGATCGCGCTCCGCTATCCCTGACGCAACGGCATAACGGAAGATCATGGAGCAAATGCCCCGCACTCGCCGGGCAACTTCCAAAGCTCCACGTTTTTCGATCCGTTGAAGTGCTGTTAACAGCTCTGATGCTGTGATTTCGTTGATGGGGCGCTTCCCGAGATAGGGAAAGATATTCAGTTCGAGGCGTCGTAAGGTCAATTCCGCATGGCCTTCCGACCATGTAGGAGAAAACTTTTTTGCCCAATTGCGGGCAATATTTTCAAAGTGTCGTTCTCCTGATGCTTCAAGCTGTATTTTCTTTCGCTCAAGAGACGGGTCGATTCCCTTGGAGATTTTGAGGCGAGCCTCATCACGTCGTATGCGGGCCTCGGCAAGGCTCGTTTCAGGGTAGACGCCAAGGGAAATACGGTTTTCATTTTTGTTCATCCAGTATCTGAGTCGCCACCACTTCCCACCTGTTGGAGAAATTTCAAGGTAGAGGCCCTTTTCATCCTTTAGGACATATTTTTTCTCTTTCGGCTTTGCCTGTTTTACCGTAACTGCGCTTAACACCACGAAAAGACCCTCCTCATCGGATAACTTTTGGGGAGAATAGCATGTCCGGGCGAGTTGTCCAGTTTGTTGTCCGGTTTGGCTACCGTTTTTCATCGGATTTTCCCGGACGACACGGGACGCAAAAAAGCCCTCAAACCGTTTAGATTCAAGGGCTTTTGGGACTTTATCGGATGTCTTGGAATTTCCAAGTGGCGGAGAGGGTGGGATTCGAACCCACGTACCAGCTCATCACCGGTAACTCGATTTCGAGTCGAGCGCGTTACGGCCGCTTCGCTACCTCTCCGTCCAGCGAAAGACTTTAGCGGATCATGGCACAAAGAGCAAGAGGGGCTGAACCAAAATCCCTTGTCCCCGCTTCTGCAAGGGGATCTTCTTCACATGGGGCCACAGAGAAATCCTTTTCTTTTGGAATGGCCGCTGATAGTTTCCGGGCATGACAACTTCATCTTTCCATGACGCCTCAGCCCCTACGGAATGGGTTGTGATCCGCCTGAGCGCCCTCGGCGATGTTGCCTTGACCACCGGAGTTCTCGAATACTGGCACCGCACACGCGGTTGGACGTTCACGGTCATCACCCGTGAGGCATTTGCCCCTGTTTTGGAAAGGCACCCGGCTGTGTGTTCCATTGTTGGGCTCGCCAAGGAGGATTTGAGATTTCCGCGTCAGCTTGGCGTTTTCCGCGATCTGGCGGAAGCCCACGCAGGGCAGGGGTTGCTCGATCTGCATGGCACCCTGCGTACCCGTTTGCTTTCCCTATTGTGGAAAGGGCCTGTAAAACGCTATCGCAAACTTGGCCTTGAGCGTCGTTTATTCCTGCGGAGCAAAGGGCGGCTGTTCCGGAATGAACTCAGGCTATGGAACGTCCCGCAGCGTTATGCCCTTGCCGTGGAGGCTACGCCTCCTCCCCGTGCCGCGCTTTTGCCTCACATTTGGCTTTCCGATGAGGAGATCAGGCAGGGACAACGCCTGCTGGAACAGCTTCCGGATAAGGCGGGCACTCCTCCCATAGCCTTGCATCCGTATGCCACGCACCCTGATAAGGCATGGAAAGAGGCATACTGGCGTCAGCTCATGGAGCTTTTCGAGTCGCACGGCATACCGTGGATCGTCATTGGCCGTGGCAGCGGCATGGAAGGGATTCCCGCATCCCGCAATTTTACCAATCGCACATCCCTACGTGAGACATGCGCGTTGTTGAAGTCCTCTTCCCTATTGATCACGGGAGATTCCGGCCCGATGCATCTTGCGGGGGCGGTCGGCACGCCCGTTTTGGCGCTGTTTGGGCCCACGACGGAAGAATGGGGGTTTTTCCCGGCGGGGCCGAAGGATCGGGTTCTTGAGTCGCAGCTGGATTGTCGCCCCTGTACGCTGCACGGAAAGAAGCACTGTGATCGCAACCATGCGTGTATGCAGTCCATTACTCCGGAACAGGTGATGCGGGCGTTGGATGAATGAAAGATTGGGGGAAGGGCGTTCTGAAGAAAGCCCTTCCCCTCCAAACCTCCCCTTTCCCATCCCAAAGACTTTCGGCTGGTGGGGAGGCTGACCAGCAGGAGTTCCTGCCGGACAACAGTTTTTTGGAAAGCAATACGGCGGAAAGTTTAATCTTTTCGCCGTATTTTTTGAAATGAGCCGATTTATGGGGAAATGGAAGTGTGTGGCGGTTTTTTTATTGTCCGTAAAGCGTGGAAGTCACCGCTGTTATGGCTTCTCTTGGAAGATGGTGTCCCGTCCACAGGTGAAACTGCGCGTCCCCCTGCCCGATAAACATGTCGAGGCCTGAGACGGTTTCCCAGCCCGCAGCCGCGGCGTCGAGCAAGAAACGGGTCTGGAACGGCGTGTAGATCAGATCGTAGGCAATGCCGCTACCTTGAAATGCCGAAGGGTAGGGCGTTTCATGCTCTTGGGCCCCGGTCATGCCGAGTGATGTCGTGTTGATGATGAGGTCAGCGGGGACGTCTCCGCGCTCTTCCCACGGAGCGCACAGCAAACCGAATTCGTTGCAGAGGGCTTCCGCGCGCTCTTTCCGGCGGTTGGTGAGCGTAATATTGGCGAGGCCGAGCCTCCGCAGTCCCGCAATGGCCGCCCGCGAAACGCCTCCCGCACCGAGCACGAGCACGCGGGTTTCCGGAGACAATGAGCGCCTTCGCAGCGGAGCCGTGAATCCGATCACGTCGGTATTTTCTCCGCAGATTTTTTCGCCGTCACGATAGATGGTGTTGCAGGCACCCATCTCCTTTACGTTTTCGCTTGTTTTGTCCAATAAGGGGATGATGTCGATCTTATGGGGAATCGTGATGGAGCAGCCCCGGATATTCAGCAGCCGGGCAGCGTCCACAAAGGCGGGAAGCCGTTCCGGTTCAATGGGCCATGAAAGATAGACGCCGGGCAGGTTCAATGCCTTGAAGGCCGTATTGTGCATGAGCGGGCTCATGCTGTGCCCGAGAGGATAACCGATGATGCCGTGCAGGGCTGGCGGCGTAAACGTGGACATGGCACATCTCCATATGAATGTTTTCAGTGGGGTAGGGTGAATAGCTTTTGAAATGCTCCGGTGGCGTTGGGGAAGGGGCATTTTTTGATAAAGCCTTCCCTCCCCCAGCTAACCCAACCGTATCACATCTATCTTTTTTATTTTTAAAAAGATGATTATTCGCATCTCTGTTCCCAGAGTTCCCGAAAACGCGGGCTTCCTCTAACAAGGCATCTCTTCCAAAGAAAAAACGCCTTTGTGCATCCGGTGTGGAGGGGAACGTATCCCAAGGGCAAAACGATTGGAAGCGATTCCCTTGCCTTCCCCGGCCGCCCCTTTCCCTAGCAGCGAAGATACCATTGCCCACTTTCCCTGTTTTACCCACTCATTACCTTCAGCCTTCCAACAGGTTTTACTCAGCGTGACCCATTTACCGAAGCCTGCCTCGTCTTCTCCTGTATATCCCTCATGAGGGATTCGATAAGGATGAAAGTCTTTGGGGAAGGAGGGGTGGGGGTTGGG
>QWCN01000273.1_pt1 | contig 91168 bp, 72 predicted proteins | sample 1972711 | NCBI WGS metagenome assembly QWCN01 (sample SAMN09866707, study PRJNA288562) | Human gut metagenome isolate term1_stool, whole genome shotgun sequencing... | isolation source: gut | host: Homo sapiens | place: USA: California | reverse complement strand
TGAGGTCTGCGCGTTCTCTCTTTCCGCTTCTTGGGCGGCGCTCTCCGTTTTTTCCGCCGTTTCCTCTTTCGCCGCGGGAACGACGGGCGCGACGGGCGCGGACGGGGGCGTCGCGCCGCTTTGGGGAAGAACAGTGACCGGCTCTGCAAAGGGCACCGCGAAGGAACAGTTCTCCGCTTCCTTCATCAGTTCCGCATAGATTTCCTCGGCGTGCGAGGTGCCAATGCGTTCGACGCCGGCGGCGACGAGCGCCTTATAATCCGCAGCCGTTTCCACGCCCGTGACTTCCAGCATACAGCTATCGTGCAGATCGCGCTTTAAACGGCCGCAGTCGGGGAAAAATTCCACCGTCAGATACTTTGCCCCGCAATCGGCGGCAAACCTTCCCACGCGCAGGATTTCGGCATAGGTGAGCGTCTTTTCCGCCTCTACCTTGACGAGCGCCCGACGCGCCGAACGGCACACTTTCTTGATCTCCCGTTTCGTGTCCCCCGTTCTGCCGCTTTTCAGAGCGGAATAGCTCAGCACGAGCGTGATCTCCTTTGCCCCGCCGCGCATCGCCAGCTTGGCTTCGTAGCCTTTGACTTTGACGGTCGTTTCCCCCGTGCCGCCGACGACGCAATCGACCGCGCAGGGGCTTCCTTGCAGCGCTCCGCGCAGGAAAGGGACGTACATCGGACTGACGCGGACGGCGGCCGAACCCACTCGCTTCGCGCTGTCCGCGATCTTTTTTATTTCAGCGGGAAAAATATCCCTTCCCGCCGCGTAAAGCTCCGATTTCGTCAAAGCCGTCACCACTTCCGCGATACGCTTTTGGCGTTTGAATTCGCAATACTCTTCCGCTTCCGACGGAGAGAGGACGATGCCCGAATTTTTACTGGGGATGCTTCCCGACCTGTTCACAGTGTTTTCCATGCTTCAAGTATGCGGCAGAAAAATCAAATTTATTCCAAAATCAGCCAATTTGTGACAGTACGCGGAAAGTATAATGAAAGCATGAGAAATTGTTTGTTGAGCGCGTCCGCAAGCGGCGCTTTTTGGTTAATATTTTTATTCGTCGCGTGCTTTTTGGGAGTGCACACCGTTCGCCTCGCAAAAATCGGCTGGAAGTACCGCAAGGGCGAGAGCGCGGAGGATAAAAAATCCCTTTCCCCTTCTCGGGAACGGGAATCTTCTCCGCGCCCGCAGGCGCCTGCGGAGCCTCCTTTGGAAAAACAGGAGAGCGCTCCGCCGAGAAGCGGAAGCGCGCCCGAACCCGTCTACTATATCGTAGAGCGCAAACGCCGACGCAGTCGCGACAGCTATTCCCCTCCCAAGGAGATTAAATTCAAGTGACTCGTCGGGCGCAAACGCGTTTTCTCTCGTGAGAACGACGGCGCCTGTACGGCGAACGGGCGATATATTCCGGCGTTTTTCGGGGAGTCGGCTGTTTTCTCCACTTTGCGCCGCGCAAAAACAAGGGATTCCGCCTTTTTATCTTTTCCGACAGTTTGCCTGTCCGTTTTTGCGTTTTCCAAAAGCGCGTCGTTGCTTTTTCGTCTTGTAAAGAGCGGCGCTGTCCTTCCTTTTCGCGTTTCGTGGCGTTTCGTTCCCCGCGGCGTTTGACGAGTTCTTTCCCCAATGGCCAAAGCCCTGTCCCCCTCTATGTGAAGGGGACAGGGCTTTTTTCAGGATTCGGAAACGCTTTTCTGCTTTCGCTTGTTCTCGTACATTTTACGGTCGGCACGGCGCTGCGTATCCGCAAGGCTCATATCCTGCGCGGCGTCGAATTTTGCGGAGCCGAGCGCCAAAGAAACGGGTACGGAAAAATCTTTCTGATAGACGAGGAAATTTTGAGTAATTTTTTCTTCGTATGCTTCCAGCGACTCCTCCGCCTCCCGCAGAAGAATGACGAATTCGTCCCCGCCGTAGCGGTACGCCACTATCCTTTCGTTTTCTATGCCGCAGATCGCCCGCGTCGCCTTCGTGAGATAGATGTCGCCCGCGTCGTGCCCGAAGCCGTCGTTCACTCCCTTTAAATTATTCAGGTCCACGACGATGACGGCGTAATTTTCGCAAAGTTTCCGCGCTTCGAGATTATGTATATCCGTGAGGTAGGCGTTGCGGTTTTTCAGTCCCGTGAGAATGTCCGTATTCGCCAGATCGTGAAAATGGGGATTGGAAATGCGCCTGAATACGAGCAGCGACACTCCCGCAGATACGACGCAGAGCAAAGCGCAGAAAATGAGGGCGAAAATCCGCATATGAAAAAAGGCGTCATATTCCGTTTCGGCGGAAATTTCGATCCCCAGCGCGCCCATCACCTGTCCGTTCGAGTCGTGAACGGGGCAATAGGCGATAAATATTTTCCCCCAATCCGTTTTCAGGATCTTGGAGGGCATGACTACCTTATCGTCCAGCGCCTTTTCGAGTTCTCCGCAGATCTCCTCCTCGATGGGGTCGCCGGGATAGCGGAAATCGTCGCCCGCAGACTCGGGCAGACCGTCCACCACGTAGACGAGGACGCCGTCGTCGCCGCGTTTCGCGGTGTAAACGTAGCGGAGATTGGAAATGCGCCGCACCGATTCCAGGGCCTCTTTCGTTTCGACGTAGACGGGATTCGTCATATCCTCCCTGCCGTTGATCTCATCGAAATCGAGGGGCGAAATGACGCTGTCCAAATATTCCCAGATATTATTCACGCGTTCGGAAAGGCTCTGCACCATACTTTGATAGGACATATGATAGCACACGAAAAATATGCAGAAATTGGAAAGGAATAGCATGGCAATCAACAGAACGGCCACCTGCGAATCCATGCGTCGAAAAACCTTGGGTTTCATATTTCCCTCCTTCCGTTTTCGCTGCCGTCCTTCTATGATGTCTTATATATTACACCTTTTGCAAAAATAAAGCAAGCCTATTCCGGAAAAATAAAGTAGTTTTTTAAGAATTTTGTCGTTTCCTTGCCCTTTATGAATCTTTCCCGCCGCGTTTCGACAAAAATTTATCTTTTCGTATTTTTATACGATCCAAGCGATCGCAAATTTTTCTTTCCCTCCCCTATCCGTCCCAGCAGAAACGACGCGCACGCCTTTAATTCCCGCTCGTCGAAAGGCGCGCATTCTTCCCCGCGATAGGACTTCAAAGCCATACGAAAAAGCGACGCGCAGGCGGGGAACTTTTCCGTCCCCCATTCCCCGCCTCGCTTCTTGGACAAAACGAGTCCTTCCTCCACATATGCGGCTACCCTGCACATATTCAAAAGAAAATAGACGGGGTCCTTTAAAATCTCCCTTTCCGCCCCGTCTATGTCCCGCAGGATACTGTCGAGATACGCCCGCCTAGGCACCTCCCGGAAAACTTCCTCTATCGGCGCGCCCGTCAACGCGTATCCCGTTTTATGGATGACCGTAAAATGGGCGGCGAGATCTTTGTCCGTCCCGTGCATTTTGCGGCAATATGCCTGTAAATTTTCCCTCGCGGCATCCCGATAGGCATCGGAATAATGAATTTCAAAGGGAGTGGGATAGACGAAAGGATTGCAGAAGGAGGATAAGACCGCGCTCATTTCAAAGCCCTTCGCAGGCGCTTCCCGAGTCAGATCCAGCAAGGTCTGAACGAGGCGGCATTTGAGCGGAAGGGGGATTTTTCTCTTTGTCACCACGATAAAATCGATATCGCTCCGCTCAAAGCAAAAGCACCCGAACGCCAAAGAACCGTGGACATAGATCCCCGCGAGATTCCCCTTTAAAATGTCCGTGTAGCGAACGGCGATCTTCCGTAACAGCGCTTCCGCCGCCTCTTTGCCCATCTTCCGCTCCTTTTGTCCGATTTTTAAGCGCGTTTAAAAGGCGCTTTCCCGGCGTTCTCCTTTTGTCATCTAAGAAAGCTCTTTAAAAAGCGGCTCTTGTCCCCTTACTTGTTTTCCGGCTCCTCTTCCACGTATTTTTCGAGATTTCCGCCGTCTTCCCAGAGCCTTTCGAGATGATAAAACAGCCTCGTTTCGTCGTTGAAGATATGCACGATGACGTCGCCGTAATCGATGACCGCCCACCTGCCGTCGTGTACGCCTTCCGTGCGGGTCGGCTCGACGTTGTATTCCTCCGCGATTTTTTCCTCCACGTGTTCTCCCAGCGCGCGGATCTGCGTGGAGCTGCTGCCGCTCGCCAAAACGAAATAGTCGCAAAGCACCGTTTTGTCGCGCACGTAAATGGTGACGATATCCCTGCCTCGCCTGTCGCTGAGCGCCTTGCAAGCCGCCTTTGCCAATTCTTTACTCGTAATTTCCGCCATAATTCTTCTCCTTGATTTATTTTTTGCGAACTTATGCCGATTGTCCCGATCCTTCTCTATCGACCGGACCGCCCGATGGAAGCCGTCCCGCTCTTGTCCCGCCTGATTTTCCGCATTTCTTTGCGACGCTTTCCGACTAGCCTATCAATCCCGCGTCGTTTCCGTCTTTCCCGGCTTCGTCTGCCGCTTGCGGACGCGCGCACAGAAACGCGTCGTTTCCGACATATGCGTAATCGATAACGTTTTCGCCTCGCGCACGTTTTCTCCGAATCCTCGCCGCTTTTACGGGGCTTTTCTCCCGTTTCGACGTCCTGCGGCGGACGTTTTTCCGCATACGCGATTGGATTTCCCTTTTCAATGGTGTTCGGGCATATCACCGCCTGTCCCCGCGCAGTCCGAAATCGCAAAAGGATCATCGCAGGAATTTTTTATCTCGCCCGGGTCCTATTCGTCTTTACTGTTTTTTATGAACTCATATGCCTCCAAAGTCAGAGGATATATTTCCTTCCCGCTCTTTTCTAAAAATTCTATGGTCGATTTTAACGCTTGTTCCAGGCACTCGTCGACGTCGTCTTTGTCCTTCCAAAACAATTGCCGCAGCGCGTCCGCGTCCTCGAAATCCCGTCCGCTTTCCAGCAGATCCGAAAGAAAAATCAGTTTTTCCAGCGCGGACATATTTTTTCGGCCGCTGGTGTGATAGCGCACGGCGTCCAGCACTTCCGCGTCCGAAACGCCGAAAGCGTACTGCGCAACGTAGGCGCCCGCGTATTGATGCAGAACGGGCGGAGGCACTTCCCTCGGGGGCACAAACCCTTTTAAATAAGGGGAATCGGGCGGAAGATTCTTCGCGCAGTCGTGAAAGAGCGCCGCCGTCGCCGCCCTCTTCTCCTCGATATGCAGCCCCGCGGCGCGCTCCGCGGCCAGCAGCGCCACGCGAACGCTGTGCGCGCGCCTGGACGGCTTTTCAAGCGCCAGCGCTTCCCGAGCAAAGGGAATTTCGTATAAACGCCTTTCCGCGATATACGCCGCCACGTCCGTCCCCGTCAACGGCGCCGTATCTTCTCCCGCCGCCGCCAGGACGCGGACGCGGGTGGAAGAAATATCCCTGCCGTTATAATCGACGAGGGCGAATTTTTTTTGGAAGCGGGCGTAAAAGGACGCTTCCTCCCGCTCCGCCCAGCCCGTTTGCTCGCTCCTCGCGCACACCGCGAGAGTAGCCGTTTGGAGGATTTCCCCGGGCTTTCGCCAAGAGGGAAAATCCCTCAGCATATCCGTGCCGACCAAAAAGAAAAGCTCCGCGTCGGGATAGGCTTCTTTGAAATAACGGCAGGTGAGATAAGTGTAGCTTGTTCCGCCGCGGGAAATTTCGTAATCGCTTACCTCCGCTTTCGGACATTTTTTGAAAGCGAGGCGGCACATCGCGAGGCGGTCTTCTTCGGAAGAAAGCGCTTTGCCTTTTTTGTGCGGCGGGGTGTGCGCGGGCATGATGAAAAGCGTATCGAGTTTCAGACTTTTCACGGCGCTTTGCGCCAGCCGCACGTGTTCTATATGAGGCGGATCGAACGAGCCTCCGAAAATTGCGATTTTCATATTCTCATTATACTACATATTTAAGGATTTTTCAAGTTTAAACGGGGAAATTTCCGTCAAAAATATAGGTATGAAAAAATCCGCTTTTATCTCCGATATTGTTTTTGCCTTTCTGGTGATATTCCTGCCCGCCGTGTGCCTGTTTCGGTATTGGCGCTTTCCCCTCGCGGCGGCAGCGGCTCTGGCGGCGCTCACGGGCGCGTTCGCTTCGCTTCTGACTTACTTTTTTCTCCGTCGGAAGCGGGAAAAACTCTGTCTGAAAAAACAGGACGAGGAAACGAGGGATAAACTGCTTCTGCACCTTGCCCTGCAAGGGAAAGAGGACAATGTGAAATACTTTGCCGACTTTTTTTCCGCGCACGACGCGGAAGGCGGGAAAACGGAGGCGCCCGTGGACGTAAAGACGAACGGCAGAAAGGAAGTTTCCCGTCTGGAAACGGAAGACATACTCTTTTTTCCCCTTTTCAGCGTCCGCCCCGTCGACGGCGATGCCGTCGCCGCCGTTTTGCGCGTCAAAAGCGAAAAGCGCAAATACCTTTTGTGCGGCGAGCTTGCGCCGGAAGCGGAAAAACTCTGCGCGCGCTTCGACATTCGGGCAATCACCGGAAACGAGGTGTATTGCATTCTCAAAAAGGGCGAGGCGCTCCCCGAGCATTATTTGGGAGAGGACACGTCCGCGCCGAAAAAGAAAAAGCGGCTGCGCGCTTGGTTTGCCAAGAGCAACAGCCGACGCTTTCTGCTGGGCGGAACGCTTATTCTTTTGACCTCGCTCATCACGCCCTTTCCCCTCTATTACATCATTCTCGGCAGCGCTCTCGTCCTGTCCGCCGTGTTCGTGCGTATTTTCGGGTACAGGTGAATACGGCGTCCGCCGAAAAAGGACAGGCGTACGGAGCGCCCTTCTCGCGGAGGATTTCCCCCCGCTTTTTTTTCGCATTTTTCCGCGTCTTTCGCGCAGGGAGCCGCCTTATTCAGGCACTTCCGCAGGGGAATCTCCCTTTCCCGCAATTTTTCGGAGTAAGAGAAAACTCTTTCCTTCGGCACACTCTTTTTTTCCGCAAGTCGCTCTTTTGCGAATCGTCACGACTCCCGGAGAGATAAAAAGGCGTCGCTTATATACAAAATTTCGTCCGACGCGGTGAGGGAATATTCCCCCGTTTCCTCCGCGGCAAATTCCGCGGCTTTTCCCGCGAGATACGCGCCCGCGCAGCCGCCGTCGAAAGTGGACAGACCGCCCGCGCAAAGCCCCGCGATCAAGCCCGAAAGCACGTCACCGCTGCCGCCCTTCGCCTGTCCCGGCGTCCCCGCGATATTCACGGCGGTCCTTGCGCCGTCCGTCACGATCGTCGAGGCGCCCTTCAACAGCACCGTCGCTTTGAGCGCTTTGGCGAACGCCCCGGGCGCGTCCAGTCCCTTTTCGGCGACCGTCCCCACGCAGTCCCCCGTCAGACGGGACAGTTCCTTATAATGCGGCGTCAACAAAACGTCGCATTTCTTTTCGGCAAAAAGCTCTTCCAAATGACCCCTGCCGTACTTCGCAAGGCTGTTGAGCGCATCCGCGTCTAAGATAAGCTTTCCCGAATAGGTTTTGAGCAAATATTTTACGCCCTCGAAAACATCTTCGCTCGCCTCCGTTCCCATGCCGAAAGCGACGGAGTCGAAAGAGAGCAGCTTTTCAAAATTTTTCTCGTTGAACGCAACCCTGTCCCCCTCGCTGATCGGAGAGAGAAGCACCTCGGGGAGTTTGAGGAGATAGCTTTGCAAAATATTTTCCGGTACGAACAGAGAGGTGTATCCCGCTCCGCTTCTAAGTGCGGCAGCCGCGGCGAGATACGCCGCGCCCGTGTATTTTTTGCTGCCCGCCACGATCGCGGTCCTGCCGTAAGTTCCCTTATGCGTATTGCGTTTCCTTTTCGGCAGCAGCGCGGCGACTTCGTCTTTGCCGATCAAAAAGGCGTAAGGCGGTTGCTCCTGCGAAAGTCCGGGCAGGGAAATGCCGATGTCCGCGCGCTTGGTTTCTCCCGCGAGGTCCATGCCGTCCCCCAAAAACACGCCCGCTTTATATTCCCCGATGCAGAGCGTTTCATCCGCCTTTACCGCGCGCTTTGCCGCGACGCCGCTGTTTCCCGAAACGCCCGAGGGAATGTCCGCCGAAAGCACCTTCCTCCCCGCCGCGTTGATAAAATCCGCCGCCGCGCCGTTTTTCCCGTCCAGCTCTCCCTGAAACCCCGTTCCGAAAAGACAATCCACCGCCAGCGAAAAACGCTTTCTCGGAAATACCGAGAACACTTCTCCGCCCAGCTTTTCAAACTCTTCTTTATTCTTTTTGCATTCCTCGGTGAATTTTTCCGCGACGCAGACAACCGCCACATCCCGTCCCTTTTGCAGGAGGATGCGCGCGCACACGAAGCCGTCGCCGCCGTTGTTTCCGCCCCCGCAGACCACCACTAAATCCCCGTCTTCGGGACACAGCCTCTCCGCCTCCTCCGCAAGAGCCGCGCCCGCGCGTTCCATCAACAAGAGCGAAGGGATTTTGAGCGCGTCTATCGTAAACCTGTCCGCCTCGCGCATCTGCGCGTTCGTGAGTACATAATTCATAATTTTCCTCCTTTTTCCTTTCCGCCGCGTTTGCCCTCGGCCATTTTTCGCGCGGAATCCGATTCTTAAAGTTCCCATCTTCCCGTCCGCCGCCGAATGCGCGGGCTATTCCAGACGCAGCGACACTTCCGCGGAAGTCACCCGCTGTTGCCGACCGTCCATCTCCACCAGCAACCCGCCGCCCTCGTCCACGGAAAGGGCGTAGGCGGAAACGCGTTCGCCGCCCGAGATCAGCACGATGCGCCGCCCGAGATACCCGATGCGGCGACGATATTCGTCCATCGGAAAACTTTTTCCCGTTTCCTCGATCAACGTTTTTTCCACTTCTTCCCTGTCGAAGGGATGTCCCGCCGCTTCCCGCATGGAAACGGCGATATTTGCGAGTTCTTCGGGCAGGGAATTATTGACGTTGACGCCGATGCCGACGACGGAAGAGGAAATCCGATTGCCCGAAAAAGTATTTTCGATGAGGATTCCGCAGATCTTTTTATCCGCCACATATACGTCGTTCGGCCACTTGATGCACGGAACGAGTCCGAATTTTTCCACCGTTCTGCACACCGCGACGGAGGCGCCCGCCATAATTTTAAAGGCGTCCGAAGCGGGAAAATTCTCGTAAAAAGTCAATCTCGTCAAATACACGCCCCCTTCCTCCGAAGCAAAGCTCCTTCCTTTGGTCCCCATGCCCCCCGTCTGCCGCACGGCCGTAACGACGAGGTCCTCCCCGCCGCCGATCAGCGCCTTGGCGCGCAGGACGGTGGAATCCGTTTCTTCGTAACGTAAAATCTTCATACTCTGTCCCCGACTATTCCTCTTCCGTATCCCCGAAGGCGGCAAGCGCCGCGCGCGCCGTTTCGTATTCGAATCCTTTGCCCAAAAGATAGCGGAACGCCTTATACAGCGTCGCTTTGTCGCGCGGCTTACCGCGCATATATTTTTCGAGCAGCCGCTTCGCCGTTTCCTCTTCTCCGTCGAGGTTTTCCACCGCCGCCTCGATGTGTTCCTCGGCGACGCCCTTCGCTTTCAACTCCATTTTGATCAGCCGTACCCCTTTCCGCCTGACCGCGGAAGAAGCGTAGCTTTGGGCGTAGCCCCCGTCGTCGAGAAAGCCGTATTCCCGCATCTTTTCCATGACGTAATCGGCGACGGCGGGAAGATATCCTTTGCCCGCGAGATACTCCCGCACTTGCTTTTCCGTCTTTTGCGCGGCGGAGATGAAGTTGAGCGCCTTATCGAAAGCCGTGGACTTTTCGCTTTCCAGCTGAATTTTCGACAACGTCGCGGGATCGATGGTCTGTCCCGCTTTCAGGCGGTTTTTCATCGCCGCTTCCAATGTAAGGCCGCAGTAAAACCTGCCGTCCACGAAAATATTGCACCTCTTCTTATCCTTGACCTGCGGCGTTATCGCCGTTATTTCACCCACAGCACACCTCTTTTCCTCCGACGCCCCTAGCGCGCGTTCCTTCGTTCGGTCCGCGCCGCGTTCGGCGTTTCACAGCGCCGATCTTTGCCGTTCGTCCCGACAGGGAATGTGCGCGGAGGCTCTGCTATAAAAATATTGTATCATTATTATAAGTAAAAGTCAAACTTAAATACAAAAAAACACATTCCGGCTTGTTGACTTTCCTAAAAATTGCGTCTATAATAGGTGGGTAAAAATCTGACAAGAGGAGTTTGATCCTTCATGAAAAAAGTTGATCTCGACTGGAACAGTCTTTCCTTTTCTTACACGAAAACGCCCCTGCGTTTCGTTTCCCGCTTCCGGGAGGGAAGCTGGGACGAGGGCGAACTGACGGAGGACGGGACCGTCGTGCTCCATGAAAGCGCGGGCGTTTTGCAATACGCGCAGTCCTGTTTCGAAGGATTAAAGGCCTACACCTCCAAGAGCGGAAAAATCGTCTGTTTTCGCCCCGACCTCAACGCGCAGCGCATGGCGGAATCCGCGGCGCGGCTGGAAATGCCCGTGTATCCCGAGGATAAATTTCTCGAAGCCGTAAAAAAAGCGGTCGCCGCAAACAAGCAGTTCGTGCCGCCCTACGGCAGCGGCGCTTCGTTGTATCTGCGCCCTTTTATGTTCGCCACGGGCGCGGTGCTCGGCGTCAAGCCCGCGGCGGAATACGAATTCCGCATCTTTGCGACGCCCGTCGGTCCCTATTTCAAAGGCGGGATCAAGCCCCTTGCGCTCCGCGTTTCGGATTTTGACCGCGCGGCGCCGCACGGTACGGGACACGTCAAGGCGGGACTCAACTACGCCATGAGTATGCACGCGGGCGCGATCGCCCACGCCGAGGGATTCGACGAAAATATGTATCTCGACGCCGCCACCCGCACCTATGTGGAAGAAACGGGCGGAGCGAATTTCATCTTCATCACGAAAGATAAAACATTCGTCACTCCCAAATCCCCCACCATTTTACCCTCGATCACGAGAAGATCCTTGGAGTATGTGGCACAGCACTATCTCTCCATGCCCGTGGAGGAACGCCCCGTCCCCTTTTCGGAAGTACCGACTTTTGCGGAATGCGGTCTTTGCGGCACGGCAGCCGTCATTTCTCCCGTCGGGAAAATCGTCGATCACGGCAGGGAGATCCTTTTCCCGTCGGGTATGGAGCAGCCGGGCGCCACGCTGATGAAGCTTCGGGAAACCCTGACGGGCATTCAGGCGGGAGAAATCGAGGCGCCGAAGGGCTGGATTTTCGAAATCGAATAAAAGGGGCGGAAAAAGCCAAGCGAAAAACAAAAATCCGTTTACTTTTTAAAAAAGATGTGATACAATATACGAGGTTCGTGAAAGAAGTTTTCAAGGAGCGTATTTACTTATGAATCAGGAATTCTATACCGTGGACTTTCAGGGCTTCCGGGCACAACTGCCCATCCTTCCTCTGCCGAGCGGCGTAAAGATCGCTTTTTTCAATCTGCACGGGGACAGCGAATTGACCGAGCACTGCGCTAAGCTTCTGACGGAAAAAGTAAAAGACTGCGAAGTGCTCATCACGGCGGAGTCCAAAGGGCTGCAACTGACGCATTGTATCGCGCGCAATCTCGGACAGAGGTTTTACGCCGTTGCGAGAAAGAGCAAAAAACTGTATATGCAGGACGGCATCGACGTGACCATCGAATCCTCCATCACCACGGGCAGAGAACAAAAGCTGTATCTTTCCCGTCACGACGTGGACCTTATCAAGGGCAAGAAAGTGGGCATCGTGGACGACGTCGTTTCCACGGGCGCGTCGCTTTCGGGGCTGGAAGCGCTCGTCGAAAAGGCGGGCGGCATCCTCTGCAAAAAGGCGTTCGTGCTTGCCGAGGGCGGCGCGGCGAATCGCCCCGACGTCGTCTATCTCAATACCATTCCCGTCTTCGAATAAAGCTCCGTTTCCTTAAATTTCTTCTAACAGAAGGCAAAATGCCTTTTGCGGGAAGGACGCCGTCCTTATGCTCTCCGTCCGATAAAAAATAAGCCGAATTGCCGCAATTTCCGCAGGCATTGGATAAGGCACACTTTAAATGGTGCCCTTTTCTATCTTTATAGGAAGGCGAAAGCGCGTTTATAACGATGTAAGCGGGAAGGCGCCTTACAGAGAGTCAAAAAGAATAAACAGTGATTCGAAGGGCGGTGTATTTTATGATAAAAAACTATGACGGCAAAGACGGATTGGTTTTATGCGCAATCGGAGGAATAATCGATATCGAAAAGTGGATTGGGGCTATTGATATGTGGGACCACTCTGTATTGAATTACGAAGACATTTTACAGTCTGTCAATAATTTATTGAAAGGAGAGTTGATCACACAAAAAAAGAATAAATTTATTCCCTCTCCTACGGCAAAATCCATAGTAAAGGGCAGTTGGAGAATGTCCACCGCAGAATGGCAAACGGCCGTGCGGGAAAGAATTTGTCATTATACTTTTGACGATGGCAAAGAAACAAATTTCTATTTTTCCAAGGAAGAATACGAATCGGCATATAAAAGATATTGGGAACGAATGGCGCGTTGGATGCGATCATAAAACGACAAGATAAATTCCGATTTCTATTTCAACTCTATCCCCCCGGCGATTTCTTCAAATCGCCGGGGGGATAGAGTTTCCATAAAAACTTTGGACGGGTTTGCCGAGGCTTATTGAAGTACTCTATAAAACCGTCCTGATTGGAAGCGGGCCTTATTCTCTCATCCGCTCTTTTTAAAGGGATTTTATTTTCGTTCCCTTTAAATAAAACTCTTCCCGTCCTTTGCAGGCATTTCCGATCCGAACTTTTTAAGGACTTTCTTCTTCAAGTCCTTATATCGGAAAACGTCCTTCTTCTCGCTTTTGAAGAGCAATTCTCCGCCAAACGTCAAAAGCGGATTCGTTTTATCCTTCCGAAAAGTCCTTTCTTTTCCGTGGAGCAAAACGAAGAAGTTATAACTTTTTTCCATTTCTTTTTAGAAATCAAGCCCGACGGCGTTTATGCCGTCGGGCTTGATTTTTCAACTATTTTTAAAGGAGCGGCCGACCTTCTCCGTCTTTGTACTGTCCGAACAGACAAAGCAATCCCTCGATGAAGCCCCAGACCGCGCTGATTCCCGTCCAAAAGAGGAGTATCTGCACGACGCCGCGGCCCGTTCTGCCCAAATAAAAATTATGTACGCCGAACGCGCCGAGAAATATTCCGAACAGCGCCGCGAGATACCGATTCTTTTTGCCGCTTTTACGGGCTTCTTCGTCGCCCACCACCGTATTCACCGCTTTTCGGAGAAAATCGGAGATAGAAGCGGGCTCCGGGTCGTTCTGCGAGGACACGGGTGCCCCGCAATGCGGGCACGTCGTCATTCCGCGCTCTAATTTTCCTTTACAATACATACAGTCCAAAGCCTTGCACCTCCGCAATAATCCCCTGCTTACTTTATAAATTATACTACAATCGACGCCTTCTGTCAAGAGTTTCTAAAATGAAAATAGCCCGAGGGCGCAACTATCTCTTCAAGGCAGATCCCAGCCGAGCGTGCGCTCGACGGCGCGGTGCCACTTTTTGAGTTTTTCCCGCCGCTGAGATTCCTCCATAACGGGCAGATAAGAAGCTTCGGTGCGCCGAAGCGCGCGGATCTGCTCCAAGTCCTTCCACACCCCTACCGCCAGTCCCGCCAGCGACGCGGCGCCCAGAGCCGTCGTTTCGTGTACGGAGGGGCGGAGCACCTCTTTGCCGAGAATATCCGCCTGAAACTGCATCAAAAAGCCGTCCCTCGACGCCCCGCCGTCTGCCTTCAACGCCTTTAACGGGGTCCCCGTGTCCTTCTCCATCGCCGCCACGAGATCGGCGGACTGATAGGCGATCGATTCCTGCGCCGCGCGTATGAGATGTTCCCGCTTCGTGCCGCGGGTAATGCCGAAAATACTGCCGCGCGCGTACATATCCCAATAGGGCGCCCCGATTCCCGTAAACGCGGGCACTATGTATACGCCGCCCGTATCTTCCACCTTCCGCGCATAATATTCCGCGTCCCTGCTCTCCGTGAAAAAACGCAGTTCGTCCCGCAGCCACTGAATCACCGCGCCGCCGATAAACACGCTTCCTTCCAGTGCATACTGCGGCTTTTCGCCCTTTACGGTGGCAGCTACGGTCGTCAAAAGTCCGTTTTTGCTCACGGGACGGGCGTATCCCGCGTTCATCAACAGGAAACACCCCGTGCCGTAAGTGTTCTTCGCCTCTCCCTTTTCCCAGCAGCACTGCCCGAACAAAGCGGCCTGCTGATCCCCGGCGATTCCCGCGATAGGCACAGCCATGCCCCCTACGTTCGCCGTTCCGTAGATCTCTCCCGAGCTTCTCACCTCGGGCAGCATGGCGCGGGGAATGTCCAGCATCCTCAAAAGTTCTTCGTCCCATTCCAGCGTGTCGATATTGAAGAGCATGGTGCGCGACGCATTCGTGCGGTCGGTGACGTGCATTCTGCCGCCCGTCAGCTTCCACACCAGCCACGTATCCACCGTCCCGAAAAGAAGCTCTCCCTTTTTGGCGCGCTCCCGAGCGCCGTCCACCTTATCGAGAATCCATTTTATCTTGCTGCCCGAAAAATAAGCGTCGGGAATGAGTCCCGTCTTTTGCAAGATTTTCTTTTCGTATCCCCTTTCTTTCAGCTGCGCGATAATGGGCGCAGTGCGGCGGCATTGCCACACGATGGCGTTATAAATAGGCTTTCCCGTAGCCTTATCCCAGACGACGGCGGTTTCCCTCTGATTGGTGATGCCTATCGCCGCGATATCCTCGGGCGCGACGCCGCTCTTTGCCACGACTTCCATCATCACGCCGTATTGGCTCGACCAAATATCCATCGGGTCGTGCTCTACCCACCCCTCCTCGGGATAGATCTGCGGAAATTCCCGGCTCAAAATCGCCACGACGTTTTGCTTTTCGTCCACCAGCGCCGCACGCGAAGAGGTGGTGCCCTGATCGAGCGCCAAAACGTATCTCATTTTATCCTTTCCTCCCTTTTCAAAATCATTGTTCTGTATAGGACAGGCTCGTTTTTGAAACGTCCTCCCTTTCCCAAACGTTTGCTATATTTAAAAACCGTTTTTCTCCGTTCTTTTCAGCCGTATTCTCTTTCCGCGCCTAAAAGGATAAAAAACGAAAGAAGCCGTCCTCCCTTTCCTTCCCGCGTTTGTGTTTCAAAGTTGTCGGAATTTGACGGAAAACGCCTGTTTTGGCTTTTTTGTCGGATTTTGTAAAAAAATATTTTCGACGCGTTTCGACAATTTTTTCCGCGGCAACAGTTGCCCCTTTTCGCATATGTCCTCAAAACAGGCTCCCATGCGCCGTCGGGCATATGTTTTCTTACAAAATAAGACAAAAAACGCGCAACCTATCCCGTAAACCTCCCTCCCATTTTGCCCAAAAAATGCTCTTTTCCGCGCCGTGGAGAAAATACGGTCTACCTTCGGGTTCCCCATTCAAAAAACAAGCTCCTTTTATTTGGAAGCGGTTTCGGACGATTCGCAGCGTTCTCCGCCTCTTTGCTCACGGCGTTCGAATGCGTGTATCCAGTCGGAATAGAGGTAATAGAAGAGAAAGGCGATAGAACTCAGCCCCCAGGTGAGCGGATACGCCCAAAAAACGACGCCGATACTGTGAATGAAATGCATGGCGACGGTGATATAGAGAATACGGATCAGGCACCAGCAGGCGAGCATGATAAACATGGGAACGCTCGCTTTCCCCGCGCCGCGACAGATGCCCGCGATACAATGGGAAAACGCCAATAGGAAATAAAACAGCGATTCCGTGCGCGCCTGCCGCGTGCCCAATGCGATCACCTCGGGCGAGTCGGTGAAAAGATCGATGCAATAGGGCGCCAGAATCCAGATGAGTCCGCCGATGACTTCCGCCATGATTACCGAACAGAGAATCCCGAATTTCGCGCCCGCTTTGGCGCGGTCGAATTTTTTTGCGCCGAGATTCTGACCGATAAAGGTAGTGAGGGAAAGAGAAAAGCAGGTGATGGGCAAAAACGCGAAGCCCTCGACTCGGGAATAGCTGCCGCAGCCCGCCATCGCGTCGTCGCCGAAGGTATTGATATTCGACTGCACCACCACGTTTGCGATGGCGATGACGGAATTCTGAACGCCCGAAGGCAGCCCGTAACGCAGGATCTGCCCCAACATATCCTTATGGAAACGTATTTTTTTGACGGAAACTCTGTACACTTCCTTCGTGCGCAGCAATTGGATGATGCAGAGCAGCGCGCTGACGCCCTGCGAAATTCCCGTCGCCGCCGCGGCGGATCCCACGCCCCACTTGAAAACGCCGATAAAGAGCAGGTCCAAAACGACGTTGAGGCAGGCGGAAAAAATCAGATAGTATAAGGGATGGCGGCTGTCGCCCACCGCCTGCAAGATCCCCACGGAAATATTGTATAACACCACCGCCATGGCGCCGTAAAAATATACGCGGAAATAGCTGACCGACTGCGCAAAAACGTTGTCGGGCGTATTCATCCATCTCAAAAGCGTCGGCGTCATCAGAACGCCCGCCGCGGTGAGAACCGCGCCCGCCGCGAGCGCGAAAGCGAGATCGGTATGAATGGCGCGCCGCATCTCCTCGTATTTTTTCGCCCCGAAATAGCGGGCGATGACGACGCCCGCGCCCACCGCCGTGCCGTTGAAAAATCCGACCAGCATAAAGATGAGGTTGCCCGACGAGGAAACAGCCGCGAGCGCCTGTTTTCCCAAAAATCCGCCGACAATGATGGAATCGGCCGAATTATAAAGCTGCTGAAAGAGATTGCTCAAAAAAATGGGCAATGCGAAAAGGATAAGGCTTCGTCGGATGGGTCCCTCCGTAAGTGCCTGTTTGGCTGCTTCCGTCTGCATAAACGATACGATAAACTCCTTTTTCATGGAACGCTATATGAAAGTCCGCGCATAAATAAGTCGCGCCACGATAGTTTATCATAGCACTCCTTTCGGCAAAAGTCAAGCGAAACTCCCGTTTCCAAAAAAACGAAAAGACGCCCGAAATTCGCCTGCGCCTAAAAAGCTGCGCCCGCTCCCGTTTGAGAAACAAAAACCGTTTGAAGCGCGCTTTTTGCCGTCTTTGGCTGACGATGAAAAAACGAAAGGCCGAAAAAATCCGCTACGCGCGTTCCTACTTTAATCTTTGCGACAGACCGGTGATTCTTTAATCCTTGCGTTAGATCGGCTATTCTTTACGACAGACCAGGCGGACGTCGAACATTTTTTCCCTGCGCGGCAATTTTGCGTTCATCTCAGCCCTGTCCGCGCCGTTTTCCCGATTCGAGGGAAGCCTGTCGAGAAGAAACTCCACGGAAGTTTCCGCCATGCTCTTTTTATCCGAGCCGACGGAGGGCAGCGGGAAAGGAATGGGGAGCTTTTCCCTGACGTCGTCGTATCCGACCACGGGCACGTCGATTTTGCGACGGGAGAGAAAACAGACCGTTTCGTAGGCGAGCAGATCGCTGAAACAGAACACGCCGTCAAATTCTCTGCCCGTCTTTAAAAACTTTTCCCAGCTTAGAGGCGTCGTACCTCCCGACAAAAAGAAGCACCTCTTTTCGTCGAACAGCCCGCGGCGGGAGAGTTCTTTCTTAAAGCCCTCGAATCTGTCGCGCGCGCAAGTGAGGTCCAGATCTTCCGAAAAACAGACGATTTTTTTCGCGCCGCCTTCCGCCAGGTATCTCGCCGCTTCCCTGCCCCCTTTCTCGTCGTCCGTGTAAATGCAGTCCACGTTTTTCACATCCGAACGCCGACCCACCAAAACGACGGGCACTCCGTAATTTTCTATCAGCCGCCCCACCTCTTCGTCGGGTTCTAAAAAGCTCAAAATCCCGTCGACGTTGCGAGATAAAACGGACAGATACAGTTCTGCGGAAAAACGGCGGACAGGCTCCACCATCATCAGCATGGAATATCCGCGCGCCTTTAAGCTTTGGTGCAGATACGCCGTCATAAATGAAAAATAGAGATTGATCGGGTTGTCGTACACCACCGCCACCATCTTCGTTCCGCCCGAACGCAGCGAGCTTGCCGCCGCATTTTTTATGTAATTGAGTTTTTCCGCGATTTCCCTGACTTTTCGTTTGGTCGCGTCGGAAATGTCGTTTTCGCCGCGCAGGGCGCGGGAAACCGCCTGCGGGGTTATCCCCGCGGCAAACGCTATATCCTTGATTGTCACGCGCTTCGACATACTTGTTGCCTCTGTATTTTTATTCGTATCTCTCTTTATCGGCAGGCAGAAAACGATTCCCGAACCGTTTTGTCCGAAAGGACAAAAAACGGACGAAAGCGGCTCCGTTCCGCACAGGAAAGAAGCCGCTTTAAGGAGGTAATGAAGAAATGTGTGCCAAACTTCGCGTTTTTCACACACGTGTAGATAATTTTTCCCGAAAAGCGGCTGCGCAAGCCGCTGTGATACGCGGCGGATTCTGAGCGCTCAGCGGACGGAAAATCCGCAGACGCTTAAAAATTTGAGAAACGCCGCCCTGCCGTTTTGGTCGCGTTTAAACACGGCGGTATTGTCGAGAATATGCTCGCACACGCTTTCCACACGCTTGACGACGGCTTCATGCGCGGCATCCGCCGTCAAATTGTTCCCGTATTCTTCGAGCAGAGATGCCACCATGTCTTTGTGTATCGACATATTTTCCGCAATTTCCGCATTCTCGCCCGTGAGGAATTTTTCCACTTCTTTCAATTGATATTCGAGGCGTCCCGGCAGGATGAACATACCCATCGCTTCGATCAGCCCTATCGATTCGCTCTTGATGTTATGATACTCCTTATGCGCGTGGAAAATGCCGTCGGGATTGGCTTCGTCGCAGCGATTGTTGCGAAGCAGCAGATACAGTTCGTACCCTTTTTCCGTCTTTCTCGCGATGGGCGCCAGTGTATTGTGCGGCGCATCCGTTTCCGCGATGATTCCCGCGCTTTCGTCAGAATACGTAAGCCATTTTTCAAGGATGATTTCCGCCGCCTTTTTCAGAGTCTTTTTATCTCCGCCCCTGAAAAGCACCACGCTGTTGTACCAATCGGGCAGAGAGGCGTCCACGCCCTCGACGGGGCACGCAAGCGCCAGCGCCGTGGGCGCCTTGAACATGGGAAATACGTGCTTGCCGCCCTGAAAATGCTCGTGCGCGAGGATGCTGCCGCCGACGATGGGCAGCGGAGCGTTGGAGCCGATAAAATACTGCGGCGCATAATCCACGAAATCGAGCAGTTTTTCAAACGTCCTGCCGTTTAACACCATCGGAGTGTGCGCGGAATTGATGGCGATGCCGTGCTGATAGAAATACGCGTACGGAGAATACTGCCAAAACCAATCTTCGCCCGCGAGTTTCAAGGGCACCGTGCGCATATTGCGGCGGGTTCTGCCCTGTCCTACATAGCCGACGTTTTCCCTACAAAGCATACATTTGGGATAGCCTGCGGATACGTTTCTCAATTTCGCCGTCAGCTTGTTGTTCTTTTCGGGCTTGCTCAGATTGATGGTGATTTCTATCTTGTTCTTCGTCGTTTCCGCCACCCAGAATTTATTTTTGGAAATGGCGGACAATTTGACGTAATCGTTTTTGACGCCGAGTTCATACAGCCCGTCGAACGCTTTTTCGGGATCTTTGACGTATTCCCTTTCAAACGTTTCCAAAACTTCCGACGGACGGGGAGAGAGCATATCCAAAAGGTCGGACGTGAAAAACTCTTCCTCTCCCTCTTCCAAAACGCCGTTTTCTTTCGCATAGGCGACAAGGGGCGCCGTCACGCTGTCGGGACAGCGAAGAGCGGCGATCGCCTTTTCGTCGACGGGACAGGGCTCGAAGGAGTCGAGCCGCAACTTTTCTATGATACGATTGGAAAGATACACTTCGTCCGTTTCTTTCAAGCCAAGGTGTATCTTCGCGTATGCCAATAAATCGGAAATCGCTTGATTCATCATAATTTCTGTACGGTGATGCCGTCCTCGATAGAAGTTTCATAAAAGCTCGCGCGATAGCCTATCGCGTCGAAGTACGCCTTTCCCACGCGGCGGATAAAGCCCTCCACGGCGCTCTTTTTGACGATGGAAATGGTGCAGCCGCCGAATCCTGCGCCGATCATTCTCGAACCCAGACAGCCCGTTTCTTTGCGCGCCAGCGCGCTGAGGGTGTCGAGCTCCCTGCCCGTCACTTCGTATAAATCTCTGAGGCTGTAATGGCTCTCGTTGAGAAGCCGTCCCAATTCCACCAGATCGCCCGCCTTTAAGGCCTCCACCGCGTCCTGAACTCTCTTGCATTCCATGACGACGTGCTCCGCGCGCTTGGACACGACGCCCGAAAGAACGTATTTCACCTCGTTAAATTCCTTCGGCGTCAGCTCCGCAAGACACGCGACTTCGGGCTTGACTTTCTGAATGGCTTTCAGCGCCGTTTCCACCTCGTGGCGGCGAACGTTGTATTTGCTCTCCACAAGATTGTGCGGCTTATTGCAGTTGGCGACGACAAGGCAGTAATCGCCCAGCAGCAAGGGTACGTACTCGTATTCGAGGGTGCTGCAATCGAGCAGAATGGCATGGTCCTTTTTGCCCATTGCGGAAGCGAACTGATCCATGATGCCGCAGTTGACGCCCGCGTATTTGTTTTCCGCCTTTTGCGAGATCAGGGCGAGGTCGATTTTGTTATATTTCACGCCCGCGTATTCGGAAAGCGCCACCGCGGTGGAAACTTCCATCGCCGCGGAAGAGGACAAGCCGCTGCCGAAGGGCACCGTGCAGTCATAGAGCAAATCGCAGCCTACGATGGGCGTGCCGCTCTCTTGCAAATAATAGGCGACGCCCGCCTGATAATTGCCCCATTTTAACCCTTTATAAGAATCCAGTTTGTCGATGTCCAGAGTAATGACTTCCTTAAAATCGCTGGCGGCGACGCGAATGACGTTTTCCCCGTTCTTCCTGCCGTATACGCCGCAGTTGAGATTGAGCGCCGCGGGAAATACCTTTCCGCCGCAGTAGTCCACGTGCTCGCCGATAACGTTGATGCGCCCCGCCGCCGTGAACAGGTCTTCCGCCTGCCCCCCGAACAGCTGTGTGAATAAAGCCTCCGCTTCCTTCTTCTCCATTTGCCTGATACTCCTTCGATTTTTTATTCTCTTTGCGAAGGGTTACTTGAACGTTAAAGTATCAAGGTGTAGTTTCCCGTTCGCCTTTTTTCCGATATGATTATAGCATGTGCAAAAAAAAAAGTCAATGGTAATATTGACTCTTTTTTTCTCGTCTTTTTCGTGTGTTTTTTACAAGCTCATTTTCCGTATCGTCTTTCCAGCGAGAGGAGGTATTCCTTTTTATCAAGTCCCCCGCCGTATCCCGTCAGCTTTCCCTCGGCTCCGATGACGCGGTGACAGGGAAGAACGATGACGATGGGGTTGTTGTGATTGGCGCCGCCCACCGCCCGACACGCCTTGGGCGCGCCCACCGCCTCGGCGATCTGTTTATAAGAGCGCGTTTCTCCGTAAGGGATTTCTTCCAGCGCCTTCCATACTCGCTGATAAAACTCCGTTCCCGAGGGGTTTAAGGGCAGATCGAAAGTCTTGCGGGCGCCGTCGAAATACTCTGTCAATTGCCGCTCTGCAAGCGACAGCAACGGAGTCTGTTTCTCACGCCCGTTCTCCACGTTTGCTTTTTCAAAGGAAATAAAGACGATTTTCCCGCTCTCTTCGGCAATATATAATTCCCCGACGGGAGATTGTAAAGTCGTATAAAACATTTTTTCTCCTCTTAGAAAGGATTTTATGGGCGACGGGTTTTTGAGGTCTTTTCCTTCCGCGCCTTGTTGCATTTAAAAAAGACTAACGGCTCCTTTCCCCGCTTTATCGCGTTTTTAAAGAGTGCCACTTTATTCTCCGCGTTGTCGCGTTTTTCAAAGAGTCAAACCGCTTGGGGCTTCGTCTTGTTAGTTTTTAAAAAATCGGTCCGTTGTGCTCTTCGCTCCGGTATGTTCTCAAAGGGCTTGCCATTTCTTTTTTTCTGCTCCGGTACGTTCCCAAAAAACTTAGTCCGTTAAAAAATCCTCTTATCGTTGCGTCGTAGGGACAGGTCATGCCCCGCCGCCTGCCCGGAAAACATTTGCAAAACAGTGTATGCGCCCGTTTACCTGTTTTTCGGGGTTTCGGAAGTTGCGTTTTCTTATTTTTGAATTTCGTCCTTATGAGTTTCCTGCGAGTTATCGGGGAGGTCGCTTTCTGTATCGTTCGTCGCCGCGTTCCCGGACTCTTCGGCAATCGGAGTTTTCTTTTTCCATTTGAAATACCAAAGAGAAAAGTATACGACGCCGACGACGATGAGAAGAAGCGCGATCAGCTGAGAAGGAGAAAGAAAGGACACGACGGTGGCGCCGCGGTCATCCGCGCGCGCAAACTCGATGAGGAAGCGCCAAATTCCGTACCCCACGCAATAGACGGGCATCAGGGGGAATTTGTGTTTGCCGTTGTTTTTATAAAACAGGACAATGAGCGCCGCCGCGAGGATAAATAAAAAGATACTTTCAAAAAGCTGAATGGGAACGACGGTGCGCCAGTCGTATTTTCCGTTTGCGACTTCCACCCACATTTTGACGCCGTACCAGGCGGTCGTTTCCTTGCCGTGGCAACAGCCTGCCGTAAAACAGCCGATACGCCCGAAAGCGTGCGCCAAAGGCACACAGCAGGCGCCTATATCCAGCATATCGGGAAACCTTTTGACCGCCTCTTTTTCCTTACAGCGATATTTGCCCATGACGAAATAGATCAGTAAAAAAGCGAGCACGCCGCCGATTAACCCGCCGTAGAAAGTGGCGCCCGTGTCGTTGGCTATCTCGAACTTGCCCGTTTCCATAAAGTTATAGAAGGCCTGAAAAAGCACCGCCGAGCCGTAACCGATGACGACGGCGGACAAGGAACAAATGATGACGATCCGCTGCAACTCGACGGAAAAGCCTCTCTTTTGAGTCATTCTGTCCGCCAGCAAAAAAGCCGCGACAACGCCGATCAAAATAAATATATCGTAAAGCGTCAATATCGCTTGGGGATACATCGCGTATTTTCCTCCTTAGGTGAAATACCCCGCGTTTTTCAAAAACGCCAGTTTCAGGTATTATACAACAAACCGCGCGGTTTGTCAATAGCGCGCGGAGGTTTTATGGGGATAAGTTGAAAAAAGTAAAAGTTATAAACCTTACGAAAGAAAAGAGAATTCTGTCTTTTTCGCATTTTTTCTTTTGAATGGAGCCGTAAGCGGCTTTGCAGCTATCCCCTTTCCGCAAATCAGGAAAATCTATTTCTGCTTTATCGAAAGAATAAGAACGCTTATTTTCTATTTTTCCCCTATTTTTAAGATCAGAAAAAATACTCTCTGTACGGCATTTTATTTTTTCCCAAAAATATCCTTTCCTTTACGAAAAGCCCTTCCTTTCCCTTAAATTTTGCTTTGAGGAGGCTCTGTTTTCCTTTCAGCGTCCGATCGAGCGCATTTCCCACTTTTCACCGTTCATCGCACCCCTGCCCCGTCTGTCGGTATTTTCCGCTTACGATACAAGCACCGTTGCCCAAAAACGTACTTTCGATTTTATGCCGTTCCTTTCCCGTATATTTTGCCGACCCCTTTTCTCCGAGCCCCGTATTTCTCCTTGCTAAAATCGTGAAAAGGTATGAAAAAATTTTTCATATTTTTTCCATATGTCTTTTTGAGGATCAAAAGCCCACGCGATAATGAGAAAATTCTCTGTCATAAACCTTCTATCTTCAAAAAAATCCCCGCACGAAAACGCGCGGAAATCTTAATGGAGTATTTGCGAATTAAAATCAGACTTTGCATCTCCCCCTAAGCGCTCAACGCCATTGGAGCGGTCATCGCAACCGCACGTAAAACGTATAAGGGAAAAGCGCTATTTAAGCGGGGAAGGAATCTATCGCCCGCAGTTCCGGCATCGCAATCGAAAATTCGCTTGTGCGCGCGCTCTACCCGAGGATGACAAAATCGCTTAACGGATATCGGCCATTGATTTTTATATCGTTTGAATCGCCTATGTGCTATCGCGTTGTACTTTGCCTGTAATCCTTCCGCTTTTTTCAGGCGCCTGCTTATTCAGCCATCCTTATTCTTTGCTTATAAAATAATGCGACGCTTTCGCGCCGCACTATCTTGAACAAAATGAAGTTTTGTTTTCGGAAAAAAGAATCAGTCTTCACAGACATAGACCGCAAACGCCGAGCCGTCGGGCAGGATGACACGAAGCTGATCTCCGGTTCGTTCCACCTCGCCCTCAAAGCAGACGTGGAGCATAGCCAGCACTTCGTCGCGCATCTCTTCCAATGAAACTTTTTCTTCCTTCTTGCTGCAATAATTCAATAACATGTTACTATCCTCCCAAATAAATTTGTGATTCTATTATAACATGATATATTCAAAATTTCAACAGCGAAAAATGTCTATGTTTGTCGAAAAATGTAACAATCTGGGGAATAAAGTAAAATTTGAAGAAATATTTTTTTATTTTTTACTTTTCCTGTCGTTTTTTAAGGATATTTACAATAATGCTTTTCTCGACCCAATCCGACATTCCCCTTTATTTTTCGCTGTCCCGCTCGTTTTCTCCCTCTCCTTCTCCCGCGGCTGCCGCCTGCGGCTTTTTCTTGTTTATCGTCAATTTATAGATGACACCGCCGATCACAGCCAGTAAAATCGTGCCGACGAGGATTCCCGCCGAGAGCCAATAATTTCCCTTAATCAATGCGTGACCGCACCATGTGGAAGTCACAATGGAGGGGATTCTCGCGATGGAAGTGATCAGGATAAACAAAAAAGGATTTTCGTCGGTGAGGCAGACCAGCCAGGTGAACATATCCTTGGGCGTTCCGGGAATAAAATAGAGTAGGAAAAAAGTAAAATTCAGCCGCTTTTTATTTTTTAAAAAGGAAACGGACTGCATTCTTTCGGGAGAAACGAATAATCCGACGATTTTCATGCCGTATTTCTTGCCGAGAAAAATGATGATCAAAGATCCGATGACGCTTCCCACCAGACACCATAAAAGCCCTTCCCAGGTGCCGAACATACATCCCGCGGCAATTTCCAGGGCTTCGCCGGGAATGAGTTTGAGAACCGTCTGCACTACCCTTAAAAAGAGGAAGATAAAAATGGCGCTCTTTCCGAAGCCTTCCAACCAATCGCGGAATTCTTCGGGTTTCTGCACAAAAAAAGCAATTTTCTTGCCGACCGTAAAATAGAACGCGATAAAACACAATATAAAAATTCCTATTCCCACCGTAACCAAAATCCGCTTGGTCTTGGCGTGCTTTATCTCCGTCGAACGCTGGTTGACTTCGTCGAAAAGAACTTTTTTCCACACGAGCGCCCGCTCTTTAATCTTTACAAAAATCGATTTTTTGCGCGGAGCCGTTTCCGGGGCGGCGCTTTCCCCTTCGGGGCGCTCTTCGCCTTCCGCCGACGTTTTTTCCGCGCGAAATTTCTTTTCCGTTTCGCACGCGGAGGATTCTTTTTCGGCAGGCGCGGGCTTCTTCCCTTCGTCTGTTTCCAATCCCGCCGGCGTATCCGCACTCTTTTTCGCGGAAGGAGCGTCCGCGTCTTTTTCGGTCTTTTCCGATTCTTCGTTTTGCTTTTCGGCGTCGAAGGCCGTTTCCTTTTTCAAAGAGCTGTCTTTTTTCTCAGAAGAGGACAAAACGGCTTTGTGTTCCTTCTCTTCCCGCAGGGAGGATACCTGTTCGCCCCTTCCTTCGTTTTCAAGCGGCATTTCGTTGCCGGCGACGGCTTCTTTTTCGGAAGTTTTCTCTTTGGACAGCTCTGCCGCGCCTGTCGGCTCTTGTGCCGACGGCTCGGAGGAGAGGGAGAGGACCTCCTTTTCTTCTTCGGTGGACGGATTGTTTTTAGTTTTTTCCTTCCGCATACGCTTTGTTTCCCGTTTTATGACTGCTGTCATCACCCTGCACTGCAAGAATCTATTTGCAGAAGGCGTGAAGACGTCTTTCAGTTCTTTGCATTTGCACGTTTACGCTTTTCTCGTATACCGACGTTCTCTTTGAATGGGGCGCGAAAATATCCGTGCAAGTACGTATTTTCGCTTCTATTATGGCATAGACAGCCGCTTTTTTGTCTAACGGAGTCTATGGCTTGCCTTACGATTTGGTAAGTTTTTCAGCTTTGAGGGACGTACTACTCCTTTTATGGACAAAAAAAGCAAATAAAAGACCGCACCCGTCCGAAATAAAGACAAGTGCGGTTGAAAAATTACTTTTCGATGTCGCAAGTGTTTTCCGTTTCAGACAAGAAAAATGTCTTACACAAAAGCACTTCTGTTTTCCGAGAGCTTACAGAGCGGAAACATTAACCGCGCGAAGCTTGTTGGGATTTTTGGGATCGGCTTCGGTTTCGAAAGAAACTTTCTGGCCTTCTTTCAAGCTCTTGTAGCCGTCCGACTGAATAGCGGAATAATGTACGAATACATCCTCGCCGCCCTCATCATTAGCGATAAAGCCATAGCCTTTTTCCGAGTTGAACCATTTTACCGTACCTTGACTCATTCTGGGTACCTCCGTTAAATAAAATTTTTTTTGTACCCCGAATAAGAACATAAGACACGTCGATCTCGTTATTGCAGAGCAAATCAAAACCGTAGCCGTTCACAGTTTCTATTTTGAATACATCCTAATTATAGCACATCTTTTTAAAGATTGCAATGATTTAAGAGTGGTTTTTAAGGCATTTTTTAGAAATTCTCGTGAATTTTGTGGACATCAGGAGGATTTCGTGTTATAATTTTGTTATTGCCGAATATGGTATAGACGGCGGCGGTCGGCTGCCGTCACCTTTTTTGTCGAAAAATCGGCGGCGTGGGAGGATCTTTATGGAATTTACAGAAATACTCAAAGTCATTCTGCTGGGCATCGTCGAAGGTATCACGGAGTGGCTTCCCATTTCCAGCACAGGGCATATCGTTCTCGTGGACACCTTTATTCCCCTTCGACAGAGCGACGCTTTCAAAAATATGTTCAACGTCGTCATTCAACTGGGCGCCATTCTCGCCGTCGTCGTTCTGTTTTGGAAAAAGCTGTTTCCCTTTCAGTGGAAGGACAAGGAAAAACCCGTCGTCCAAAAGGATATCTTTAAGCTTTGGGGAAAAGTGATCATCGCCTGTATCCCCGCGGGAGTCGTCGGCATTATTTTCGACAAATACGAAATCGATCAGAAAATAAGCACCCCTTTGGTCATCGCCGCCATGCTCATCCTCTACGGCATCGCTTTTATCGTCGTGGAAAACAAGTATAAAGACCGCGTCTTCAAAATCAATACGACGGACGAAATCGATTGGAAGACGGCGCTGATCATCGGCGCGTTTCAGGTGCTGTCCCTGATTCCCGGCACCTCGCGTTCGGGCGTAACCATCCTCGGCGCGCTGCTCGTGGGCGTCGCCCGCCCCGCCGCCGCGGAATTTACCTTTTTTCTCTCCATTCCCGTCATGTTCGGCGCGAGTTTTATAAAAATCGTCAAGTTCGTATTGGAGAACGGCGGATTCGCGGGATCGGAAATTTTCGCTTTGCTGCTGGGGTCCGTCGTGGCGTTCGTCGTTTCCCTCATCGCCATTAAATTCCTGATGAATTTCGTCAAAAAGCACGACTTTAAGCCCTTCGGATGGTATCGCATTGCCCTCGGCGCCGTCGTTATTCTCGCGGTGGTCATTCCCCAGCTCACTTGTTGAGCGTATGTATACGCGGGCGGCAAGTAACCGAAAAATACGACCTCACTGAGTCCGAAAGCTAAAAAATCAGACCGCATCGCCGATGAATTTTACAAAAAGAGAAACAGCTGTCTGTACTCCCCTTGTTCTCTCATAAAGAGGAGCCGCACAAAATTTTGTGCGACTCCTCTTCCTTTACGGCGGCTTATCTCTCCCGTTGCGCGCTCCGCCTCCGATACGTTGGCTCCCCTCCTGCGCCGAAGACGCGCTTTTTCTCAATTTTCTTTGCGCTTTTTCTTTCCCTATCCTTTACGCGCCCCTATGGTGAGGGTGCGTAAAAGATGGATTTCCAACGCTTCCCGCGCAAAAGACTTCCGCCTTCACTCGCCGAGCAACAGGATAAAGCAGCCTCCCTGCACCGAACGGGCGCGGAAATTCAGATGTTTCCCGCTCTCGGTTTCATACCAATCCCCGAAAGGCACTCGGTCGGGAGATTCCTTTAAAAATCCGTCCAGCGCCGAGATCAGTTTTTTCTTTTTTGCATCCCGGTCGGTAAGGCTCGCCGCCCACATCAGCCAGTCGCTCTTCGTGTAGCTCTTGCGGCTATCCAGCGGCGTCCCGTACTTTGCGCATTTGCCTATGTAAAGGTCCGTTTCGCGCTCGAAAACTTCCTGCGGGAAAAGTCCCAGTTTCAAAAGCTTGTCGAAGGCGAAATTGTATTTGAGGGAAAAAGTGTCGTCGTCCGTATCCCACGTGATCGGGAAATGATCGTACTTTTTGCCGAAAGAAAGAATTTCCGCGGCGAATTCTTCCGCGATTTTGCGATATTTTCCTCCCGTTTCAATTTTTCCCGCCGCGGCGGCGAGCTCCGCATAGGCGGCGATTCCCACGGTGGCCTTGATCGCCAGATTGATATTGTTTTTAAGATGCCCCGCAAAATCGTCCGTACATAATTGATTTTCGGGGTTCAAACCGTATTTGACGAGATATTCCACCCAATTTTCCGCCAAGGCGTACTCTTTTTTGAAAAAGTTTATGTCCCCGTCGAAACGATAGCAAGCGAGAAACATCACTAATAAATTGGCGCATTCCTCCACGGGCATCTGTAAATCCACGTCATAGGCGTCGAAAGACGCAGGGAGAAGGTAGAGCGGGAAATGCGTCTGCATACGCCCGTCTTTGTCCAAATCCACACGAGAACGGGTACGCTCTTTTTTCAGGCCGTACACCTGACCGCAGCAAGCGGGATAGGCGCCCGCGTCGTGCGGAGCAAAATCATATTTCCAGACGGGTAGTTTTGCGAATTTCAAAACGGGACGCATCATGCCCTTGATCAATTCGGTGTTATACAGCAGATACAGCGGCATGGAGGGATAGCTGACGTCCACCGTCGCAATGCAGCCGTTCGAACAGCATTCCTTAGACAGAAAGAGAAGATTTCCCTCTCCGTCCTCGACCAGCTTATGCGCCGCGATGCTCTGCCGCAGCGACGCATAGAGGATATCCAAATACTCCCCGCCGTATTTCTCCGCCCGCGCGCGAAGCGTGCCGTCAAAGGCAGCCAGTTCCCCGTCGACGGCTTCGCGGTGCTCATAGACGTATTCGAGAGCCTCGATGACGGTGTGCCGGCGAAGGTAGTATCCTTTCAAAAATTCCCCGAAGTAATCGATGGAAACGACGTCGTCGTAAGCCACCATGACGACGCCCGAAGGAGCGCGGTTGATAGAGCCGAGATAGCGTTCCTCGCCGGCAGAGGCGAATTCTTTAAATCCGCCCGCAAGATAGCCCGCGAGGTCGGTTTCGTCGAGTAAATAAGCGCTTTCGCCCGAAAGATAAAAATATCCCCAATCCGCGCCGACCGCGTCGTCGTTATTGGAGAGCGGAAGCTGCCGTTTCAGCCCCAAAAAGGCGCTTTCAAACCCGTTTAATTCCAAAACGCCTCCGCGCACACTGCGGTCGCAGGGTTCGCCAATGTCGTTGTAGGCAATGCGGCGATTGATGAAAAAAGACAGTTCCGATTCTTCCGCGCCCTCCGTTTCGTATTCCATGTAACAGACGGGGAGGGAGAGAAGTTCGAAGTTTTGAGGGGGCAGGGGAGAGATGAAACGGATTTTCAGTTTTACGTCCCCCGCCTCGAATTCGCAGTCGGTAGAAAAAGCCGTCACCGAAAGCGAAGTCTGTCGCGCCTTTTCCACGCCGCAGGACGCAAAATCCGCCGCCTTCCCCAAAAAGCAGTACGTCTTTCCGCCCGTTTTCAAAAAGCCGTACAGCTTTTTTTCGGCGCCCCACCAACTCTCCGTATTTTCCTCGTTAAAGTTTTCCGTTTTTGCCCAAAGGGAAAAATTCGGGTCTTTAACAAAAAGGGGGTACGCAGGCAAAATTCTTTTCATGATACAGTTCTCCTTTTCTATATTGTATTTATATCTGAACGCTCTAAGCGCCTTTTCGTTTCATGCTTTATCCGAATCCCCTGCCGGGCTTTTTCCACGGCGTTTCTTTCTGTGACGATTTCTTCTTTCATTTCATTGTTTCTCTCGTTTAATTTTGTCTTTTTTTGCGATGAGGGGCTCTTGCAGTAAAGCGTTTCCCGTCGGATTTTCCGACTCTTATATATTAAATCATTTTTATGAAATAGTCAATAGGTCAAATGTCGCTTTCTTCCTAAAATATGTCTTTTTCTTTCCTAAAAGCTCGAAAAAACGCATCTCAATTGAAATGCGTTTTTTTAATGACCAAAAACAACTCTTATGAGGGAAACCGCTTCACTTTTTAGAATCCTGAACCCCTGCGCCGTTTAAATGATTTTGTTTCTACAATGAGAATCATCCGCTTAAAAATTGTCCGCTTTTCCCGGCGCTCTATCGATTTTGTGAAAAGGAATCTCAAAGCGGAATTTTTAAAAGAAAATAATTTATGGCGCTATGCTATACGCTGCGTCCAGACGGCGATAACACGTTTGACCTTCCGCTTCACCAAAATTTTGCAGAATGCTTTGATCGAAATCGGCGTTGACGAATTCGAAAGTTACCGCAAAGGTTCTCGCCTCGCTTCCTGCCGCCGTCTTTGCAGGCAGCGTCGCTCCCGTATGCAAGGAAAGGCCGACGGGAGCCTTTGCCTCCGTTGTTTCTCCCCATGCTGCCGAAAGTAAATACATTTCGCTCGTCTGAGAAACTATTTCGCCGGAAAAAGAAACTTCCTTTATCCTCAATTGGGAACCCAGATAATAATATTTCCCCTCTGAAATCACGGGTATTTCGCAGCCGGCAGGCGCCAAAAGAGAAAAGTCCGCCTGCAATTTTTTATCTGAATTGTTCGTAAGCGTCAATTCTACGCAGACGGTATCGCCCGGGCGAAGATTTATAAAGGAGATATTTCCGTTTTCGTCCACCTGTCCTTTCTGACTGTCGCGGTCGGCTATTTTTATTTCCGCTTTAACGTCGAGCAGAGATACGTCGATATTGGCGCCGTTGGCTCCTACGCTTTTATTGGAAGAAAACCATCCGAAGGCAGTACCCATGTACGTGAACACGGAAGCCATCAGCATAACGAAGGAAAGGGCAAACAAACATACCGCCCGCGTCAATGAACGTTTGTCTTTTTTGTTTATCTCAGACATGGGTACCTCCTTTTTCATTTTTTCAACGGATATTTAAAAAAGCGTTATCCTCTTGATAGCTTCCAAAATATCTTTCTGAATCAGCGATTGGTATATTCGATTCCCTCGACATCCTTTGAGGTTATCCCCACTATATTATCGTGCGGAGTACCATATCCCGCGCATTTGACGTACTCATGATTCTGATCGTCTGCGTTTGATTCCACACGAATACTCAAATAGGAGTCCACGTTTCCCGCGGCATCCGTTCCTCCTGCGGAATTCGTTTTCGTCCATCGTCGAATCGTTATCCTTTCATCGTTTATATAGGCCGTAGTCTTAGAATCGGTGATGTTGTCAAAATACAACAAGCAGTTAGAGCCGTAATAATAATTCGAACAATCCTCTTCGACTCCTTCGCCTCTCTGGTCTGTATCGGTTACGAGTAAAATTTTATCGACATTGTTATCGTATACGAAATCGACGCTGCCCCATGGAGAACCGCCGGTGCCGTCGCGCCCCGCGGAAGCGATACCGTCTACCGAACAATAGGCAAGCTGCATATTGGAATTAGACGCGGCGAGAATATAAACACCCGTTTCTTCGACGACAAATTCGTAGGCAAGCATATAATGTCCGCCTTGCAAATAAGTTTTATAGGTCGTATTTCCATAAGTCACATTGATATATTCATTATCGCTGTCCGATCCGTTTGTCGTATCGTGCTCCGGTATCGTATTGTTATATAACTTAGGCTGCGAACGGGGCATTTCCACTTTTTTATAAGCCCTGCTCTTATCAAAGGAAGCAAGCTGAATCCAACTGTTGTTTCTCACCGTTCCTTTCCATATTCCCAAGTAGTAATCCTCGCCGCTGGTATTGGAATCAAAACCGAGCGTCCCAAATTGATCGCTTTGCGGAATTTTGACAATTACGCGGATCTTTGCGCCGTTCGTCGGAACTTTATTGATATAAAAAGCCAAACTTCCCGTAGGAATATAGACCGATTTTCGATAGGCTCCCGTTCCCACCGGAGCCAGCATAATCCCCCCTTGCGAACCGATCGAAGCTCCGAATCCGAAAATATTTGCCGTTATCGACCAATCCACCGCTTTTTTCATGTTAAACATTTTGGTAAGTTTGGATTCTCCCGTCCAAATGGCTTGCCCGTTCTGATTTTTCCAATTGAGATCCGACAAAGAGGTCAACGTATAAGTCGGCGTAGCGCTTTTTGTCGCCGAAGCCGAAGATTCACCTTGCGGATATAACACATATTGATCGGCAGGGAGATGATGCGCGCTTTCCTGATTCGTAGGAACATAGGAATACGGATTCGTGTTGACGTCGTCCCTATCGTCGTCTATTTGATAGATATAAATAGGAACAGCTTGGGTAGTTCCCCATACGGAAACACTAAAATTCTTATCGCTACTGCTATATCCGATATGTTGTTCAATGCTCGGACTATAAAATGTCCAAGTGTTATTTTCAATAGATAATGATAACGTATAATCTATATTATAATTCGGAAAACCTCCAGAGGTACTTTTATTACCGCAATAAATTGTATGCAAATTCAAAAGGGGACTTTCTCCTACGCCCAATTTATGAGTAGCATCATTCGCCAAATAAATTTGATATGTTTCTGCATTCTCATTTTTGTCAATTTTGACTGCGTACCCCGTATCGGTCGCTCTCTTTTGCGTATCGGTGTAAGACAAAACAAACTGATTGGGATTATCGACAGCCGTCGTGATATCTCCTTGCGCCCGGGTTCCGGGGACAGTAGTTCCGACAGAAGTCAAATCCATATAATAAAATACGTTATTTTCGATTCGTCCGATATAGTACGTTTTATCATCGGAAATTTGATTCAACTCGGTCACTAAGGTCAAATTTTTATAATACCTCAGTTCCATATCGGCTTTTCCAATCGTCCAATTATCGCTCAACGTAAAATCGGAAACCTTATCCGTTTCCCATATATCTTCTAACGTATCGTTTTTGTCGTAATCCACCTTGGAAGAATCCTGCCCGTCCGATAAAGCAAACGTAAAGACTCCGTCCGTATAATAATACATCGTCTGATTTGCGCTGTTCGTCACGGCGGTAGCCAATTGTTGTTTTCCGTCTGCGCTCGTCGCTTTTATGATTTCGACTTTTCCGCTCTGCTGTTCAATCGTCGTTCCGTCTGCACTCAAATAATAGCAATAGGAGTTATACATTTCATCGGCGCGAATATAGCCGGGCATAGAGCCGGATTCCTGACCGCCCCCACCTTCAAAACCGTAAGAAATATCGGTATTGGTAAGTCCGGAGCCGACCGTTATGGAGCCTCCTTCAAACTTTGGATTCAAATTATATAAAAAGCCGAAAATTCCCGTTGCGGAGGAATAGTTCATAGCGTTTCCGTCGGTGTCTTTGGCTAAATCGAGTAAATCGATCGCCACAATGTCGTCACTGCTGTAATATACGCTGATATTTTTGAATTGCGCATACTCTACGTGTCCCGCCACAATGCCGATATGGTGATTTTCATGAGGATCTTTCTCCGGATTAGAAGCGATCAAATCGGAATAAAATCTATGATTTGTCAATAAATCTACTATTTTTTCCCATATCGAATCTTTTACAACGATCTGAACGTCCGAAAAGAGCAAATCCGAAACGGTAGAAATTTGTCCTTCAAAAGTTTTCTCTGTTCCGTCGTCTTCTGTAACCTCCGGCTCCACCCCCAAATAGCCTATCGTTCCGAAAAATCCAAAATCGAGTTTTCCCGAATTGTCCTCCACTTTAACGCCATGAATAGCGGAGGTACTTGTCTTTTTTTCCTTTATCGACATTTCCGCATATATAGTGGTACCGTCCGTCTGTACGCCCGATACGCCTTTGACGCTTCCTACAAACGGATATTTGTCGTCCCCGACCGGTTTTATCGTTTCCGTTGAGGCGTCTATCACCACGGGCTTTCCTTTAACGTCGCTGACAAGAAAATACGGAATATTATATCCGTCGGAATAATTCGAATCTCCCGTCAGCGTGCCGTCCGCGGAATAGTTTGAATTTAAAAATTTCGCCTTAAAATACCCGATATTTTGCAGCGTGGATAAATTCTGTAAGTGCCTGGGCGCCGAAATTACATAAGGATTACCCTTATGCCCCCAAATTTTATCGCTTTCCGTCAATGTTATCTTCTCTTCGCTCTCTACGCCTTCCTGATACTCCGTCCGCGCCGTTTCGTCAAGCATATCGAATAACAATTCGATTTTTACATTGGCATAGCCGTTTACCCTTAAATCCGTCTTAAAATACGCGTAACTCCCCACTGCAATCGATACGACAAAAAGTAAAAAGCACAGACCGATCAATAAAATTCGTTGTGCGGATTTTAATTTTTTCATAACGCTTTTTACTCCTTACAAATACTTGATGGTTTCCGTAATACCCATGTATTACGGAAACAGGGACGTCCCTGTTTATTTTTAATTAAAAAGTTTTTCCCTTCACGCCGCAGAGCTTACGCTTGTTCCAGAATCCGCGGCCGCATTATTGACCGAAATTTCCACCTGCAAATTGAACTGCAACACGCAGGGCATATATTCGCTGATATATTCCGCTATTTCCGCGTATGCGTCGAGATTGGGATAGGCACGGAAATAAATATAATAGCGCTCGCCTGAAATTTCACTTTCCGCCGCCCGCCCCTTATATCCATGGATAGCTCCGCCGTTCTCCTGTTTCCTCACAAATTCCGCATCGCTTTGAGTCGTATTTACGTCGATTTGAGTAAAAAACTCATTGCCGAGCTTGTCGGGTGCGGTTCCGGATATTATTACGTTGTCGAAACAAAGCAGACTTTCCAGGCGATTTCTGTTTCCACTCTCGACGGTATTATCGATCGCGTCTTTCAATTCTTGCGATGCTACTTCGGACATTGCGGAAGAATCATTAGCTTCTATATGTTCATACAAACTAAAAGGATCACTTTGAAAAATGAGCTTTAATCCCTCAAAATTTCTCCCTTCGGCTGTCTTTACTTCCAAACAGAACCAAACGATATTTTCTTCATCCCTTTCGGATAAATTATCGATAGTACCGAAATGCAGCGGGTCAGTCTTCTGCGAAAATTCTTTTCCAAAAAATTCTTCGCTCGAAACGGAAGCGCTTGAAGAGGAGGCTTTTAAAAGGACTCCCTTATCCCATTGATAGGAGGCGGGGACGGTGGCGGCGGCCCAATTCGCCGTAAATAATTTCACGGAAGCGTCGCCGTCCGTTTTCATATCCATAGTTCCCGAAGTAAAACCGAAGCGAAACCACGCATAGCTGAGCGTCGTTGCCGATAAAAGGAAAAACAAAGCGGCGATTACGCTGAAAAAGCGAACGGAATAAGCAGATTTCTTTTTTTCATCTTTGTCGGTATTTGTGTTCTTTTCGTCTTTCCCGCACTTTTTCACCGCCTGGCACCTCCTTTTATCTCAAAAAAATAAGCCCGCTGACATATTCCCGTTCGACGGGAACACGGCAACTGGCTGACTTGATAAGTCCCTATAGCTTTGCGTCGTTACATCGCTGTAACTTTGCTTATAGTATCTCAAAAACTATTTACTTTTTATACAGGCTAATTATATCATCTTTTTTATGATATGTCAAATTATTTTCGTAAATTACAGATAAAAAATTTAAGCGACTTTTCAGATAGCTTCCTTTACAAAACCAAATACTCAATCTCTTTTGAATGTTTGATAAAAGGGTTAAAACGGCTTCTCCATTCTATTCTTCTTTAAAAAAATTACCCCAAAACACGTTTTTGAAACAAACGCTATTCTTTTATATCTCGGGAGAGTATAAATCTCTCCTCCTATTTCTAAAAAGAGAAACTGTATTTTTTAGCGTTTAATTTTAAGTCGTGTATCCCCTCGAAATTTTAAAGCCAAAAAAATAAACTTTATAAATAAAAACCGTTCGAAATGTTACTTTCAAACGGTTTGTGAAAGGCGGACAAAAAAGATATTTTTGCGATTTTTCATTTGGAGTTGAACCCGTGTGTGACTTTTAATTTTATTAATTATCAATATTTTGAATAAAAATCAAAAATTTATCTCAAAACTCTTGACAATAAAGACGTATTGTCGTATAATGAATGACAGATAGTCATTTTTTGTTTTACGGGAGAGTATTATGGAAAATTTTTTGCTTGAATATGGGTATTCGCTTAAAATGATAAAACATGACACTTTATGCTTGGAGGACATTAGAAAAATCAGACTCTATTCTACGAATGGAGCAATTTTTCTCTTGGCATATGAAATTGATAACGAAGATGTTAACAATATCTCATCAATATATGAAAAAGCAAAGCAGGAAGGAGACGATTTTTGTTCCTTATTTTTGGTTTGGAATAAAAACAATTTCAAATGCTATTCTAAAAACCTAAAAAACAAGCAATACGTACTTCTCAAAGATATGATTGCTTATTCTAACACAGCTATCCCAATAACATCAACTATTTCAAAAATGGAAAGCAATCGTTTTGAAAATGTGTTTTTTGAAGCACATTCTTTTTTGCGTGATTTAGATGGGTTGCATCCCGATGAAGCCTTAGATGAACTTTGCAAATTAATTTATGCTAAAATGTATGATGAAGAAACGGGAGACAACATTTTTTCTTCAAATACTGGCAATGGCGAGGAATATGCAGCGAATATTAGATTTTTGTATAACAAAGCTAACAAATACGATATGCGGGTGTACTCTTTAAAAATACCAGGATATAAGCGATCACGTGGTGTCTTTGAAGAAGCTCTTTTCATTTCCTCAAATGCAATTGTGAAAGCAGGTCGATTGTTTGCTAAATATAATTTTTCGAATGTAGACATTGATTTTAAAGCTAGAGCGTTTCAAAATGTTTATAATCCAGCTACTCGCTCAGGCATGGGACAATACTTTACCCCTATCCAAGTAATACGTTTTATCGTTTCTTGTATATCCCCAAGTCTATCTGATTTGATTATCGATCCATTTGCCGGATCTGCCCACTTTTTAACAGAATCTTTAACGTATGTTCTTCCTTCCGCTGAAAATGAAAAATCAAAAAATGAGTTTATATTTTACAAATTACACGGGATTGAAAAAAGCGAAAGAATGGTTCGTATTGCGATGACGGATATGAGGCTTCATGGAGATGGTCATTCTAATATTCGTTGTACAGATGCTTTGCTCCCTTTTGATTCGTATACAGATTTAGCTAGTAATTCGTTCGATATAGTAATGACTAATCCCCCGTTTGGATCTGTTTTACAAAAGGAATCATATTCATATTTGGGCGATTTTGAATTGCTTAAAGAAAAAACCAAAGCACCACTTGAAATATTGGGTTTGGAGCGTTCTATTCAATTGTTGAGAGATGGCGGGAGAATAGCTATTGTTTTGCCTGAAAGTGTGTTTGTTAATAAATCTTATGCATATGTTCGGACTTGGTTGCAAAACAACGTTAAAATACGTGGAATCATAAGTCTACCTCTGTCAACATTTACGCCCTTCGGCGCAAACATTAAGACAAGTATATTGATAGCCACAAAAACAAAAATTTCTGATAATTATGATGTCTTTACTGCAGTTATTGAAGATATTGGATTTGATAGCAAAGGAAATGATACAAAAACTCCTGATTGGTGTGATGTAGCAAACGCATTTAAATCTTTTATTGATAAGGAGGGATGGTGATGATTACAAACACTATTTCTAGCAATGATTTATTTTTGAAAAATGTTTGGAGCGTACAGCTTTTTCTTCCAAAAGAAGAATTACAAACAAATGACGAATTCAAACTTACAAAACTTGAAAAGTTAGTCTACGAACGTCGAGAGAACATTACTTTAAGCAGTTCAGATCAAAATGTAAATTACATCGGTTTGGAAAACATTGAAGCAAAAACAGGGCGAATTTCCTTATTTTCACCGAAGCAAGGCGAAGAAATCAAATCCACATGTAAAAGATTTTACAAAGGAGATATTCTTTATGGCAGATTGCGTCCAACGCTAAACAAAGTATATTACAACGACTATTTTAAAGAAGGTGTATGTACAACAGAGATTATTGTTTTATCTCCTATATTAGATAAAGTTAATCCTGTCTATCTCGCAGAGCTTCTAAGAACCGAGATAATTAATCGTCATATTGTTGGATTAATTAAAGGCGCCGCATTGCCACGGATTGCTATGGCTGATCTTAAACAAGTAGTATTACCTATTCCTTCGCTAAAAAGACAGAATGAGATAGCTGAAGAAATATTAAAGAAACGAAAGGAATTAGAGGAACATATCAGACTTGCACAAGAGATTCCAATAGAAATAGATAAATATATTACCAAAGCCTATAAATAAGCTCATAAATGAAGTATGGCCGGCAACTAAAAACATTAGGTGCTGGCTATACTTTGTTATATGTTTTTTAAAGCAGATTGATAATTTTCGATAGAACGAATTGCATTATATAAGGTCTCTTTGCTCATTCCGATACTATTTATTCCTAATATTATAGCCACTTTTCTCAACTCATCAATGGTATATTGGTTTTTCTCTTCGTTTGGAAAGTTTTTGTGAATAAAAGAAATATAATGATCGGCTATTGGATTTTGCCTACGGTTGTTCCTTAAAACGTTTCGAGCGTTTTCGTTATCAGTTTTAAGCATTCTTACCAAACCGCCAAAGTTTGCAGCATATGAAACTTTAAGTGAAGGGCGAGTTGTTTCCGGTCCACTTAAGCGTTCTCTTTTCCCTTCTGCGTTTAACGGCTCACCTATATGGACACAGTAATCTGATTGACATCCATCGGGACAGTATTCAGAACCAACAAAAGATCCGCCCCGAGCAATATGAAGAGCATCTCTCAACATCGCAATACCTTTTGCCCTGTCAAAAAAACTATCAATAACTATAGGGGAAAAGTGAAAATCATCAATTTTTCTCCATTCCCAAACCAAAATTAATAGTGCATCATTTGCCTCAATTTCACTATCTAGTGCTGCAAAATGTGCTTTAGACTCATCTGCGCCGACATTCATGCTTTTTGCTTCAATACGAAAGTATTCTCCAGCACGTGTTGTTGCATCCCATACGGTGTGTCTCTTAATACATGAAAAATCATTATATTGATTATCTGGAAACCATGCTATTTCACAATCCAATTCATTTTCTTCTAGAATAATTTGGTTCATCATATATCCCCAAAGGGCTTCAAGCAATGCGCCCATGCCGCTTCCTATACGTCCACCTCTGGTTTTAAGTATTCGTGAAGAAAACTCATTCATGCGCTGACATGCGATATTGGAAAGCCTTGAAACTTGTTCATATACATAAATTTCATCCATAAAAATCCCTCCTAAATATGGTTGTTTTATAATTATATCATTATTCGACATTTTTTTCAAGCAATACGTTTAATACCTGCTAAAAAATATTTAAGCTTTTTACAATTTCTAACTTGCAAATAAAAAAACACAGAGCTTTTTCTTTCTCTGTGCTGTTTGTTTGGGTTGTTTTTGGGGTTGACAGAAGTTTAACTCTATTCGGTTTCGGAAAATGCCCATTTTTCATCTACAAAAATGAACATAAAAATTTCACCCTTAAAAAGCGAAAATCCCTTGATTTCTCAAGGGATTTTCCGGGCGATATCTTTTTTGTCGCCCTTTGATGTCTGCGTTGCCCAAAATAGCTGATTTTATCAGCCGTTTTGAATTTTCTTTTTTCAGTTTTCTCGCTTTTTCCGTTCCGTTTTCGAACCACGCACTTCGCGATTTCAAAGAAGAGATTTCAAATAATCTTCTACGTTTCTGTATTCTATTCCGTTTTCGAGAGTTGCATTTTCTCCGCGATAGATGACCGTTCTCTTCGTGATTTTCCCGTATCTGAATTTCGTGTTTTTCAGCTTCTCCTCATCAATCAGATGCCTGTATTGCTCTTTCGTCTGCTCCTTGCTGTGCTTTACTTCGTAAATTTCACAAGTCGCTTTCGCATTATCCGCAACAACCATATCGAATTCGCCGACGGCAAACTGAAGCTGAAAAACTTGCTTTTTCGGATTCGCAATCTTTGTTTCAAGCAACACGATGTCTTCCATCATTCTACCCTTTATATCGCTTAAAATCCGTTCGATAACCGCATTTCTTTCATCTATTGAAAGCTCCTGAAACTCCCCGTCTTCAAGCAACGATTGCACAAGTTCTTTTGCTTGCGAATATCTCATTCCCGGTTGAGTAAAAACGGTTTTGTAGTTCTTTTCACGACCGACAGGCAACGTCTGAATATCGATATCAACCGTTAAATCCAAAGCGTCGAGATACTCTTTTATTTCTCTTCTATGATCTTCCGAAATCGTTACGATTTGTTCTTCTTTATTTCTGATTTCGAGCAGATTCTTAAGCCGCTTTGTAAATTCTTCTTTGTCGATTCTATCAAGAATATCGTTTTGATTCTGCCTGTCGTTTCGCAAATTCCTTGCCGAAATTCCCAAATCATGAGACATAAAATCTTTCGTCAGAACGTCTAAAGTGAAACGATGGTTGACGTCTTCGACAACTCTGTTAATCGCGCTTGTTAGTTCGCCTTTCTCGTATAAATCATAAAGCGCACGGAAATGCCCGCCGTATTGATAACACTTCAAAGAGTGTTGAATGTTCTTTGCGATTGCACTGTCGACGTATTCGTCAACGCTTTTCTTGCTTGCAAACGTGGACTTTTCGTTATAATGAACGCCGCCGAGACTCATCGTTCCGCCGTAGCAAATATACTCGTCGATCCCCTTTATGCCGAGAACCTCTTCAAATTCTCTGTAAGGAATAAACGTGGTATGAAGAAAAATGCAACGGTCGTATAACTGCTCGTCTTCGGAAAAAAAGAATCCGAGCGAATCCGTACCCGATAACACGATTTTCATTCCGCAAGCGGCAAATATATCCGAAAAAAGCGCAGCGCCTTCGATAAAATCTTCGATAAGCGTTACTTCGTCTATAAACACATATTTGCATCCGCTATTCATCAGGTATTTTAAGTCCTGATTTATATCGCTTAAACCGATTCCCGCGCCGACCTGAATAAATGCCGTTTTTAAAAAATTTTCGTCGTTCATTTCGGCTATAACCTGGCGTATGAGCGTCGTTTTACCCGTGCGCCTTAATCCGTAAAGAATAAAAACCCTGTCTCGCACATCTCCGTAAACATAATCGCAAATATTCTTATAAAGACTTCTTTTTTTGTAATTTGCGACTGTCTGAACGTAACTTTTCAAGTTTTCTCCGAGCATTACGTCGGTTTTGAAAATATGTTTTTCATCTTCCTGCTTCTCTGTTTTCTGCGGTTTGGGAAGCATAAAAGTAAGTTCCTTTTCTTTCTTTTGAAGCTCTCTTCTTCTTTCTATCTTCGCGCGCAAATCGTCTACAAGCGCATCATCGACATATTTACTTTTCTTTTTACCGTTCTCTGTCCATTGCAGATAATATCTTGTTTTACCGTTTATATTTTTCTTCGAGAGATACCCCGCCGGTAATTCGGCTATTTCTTTTTGAACTTGTAAAAGTTCGTTTTGAATTTCTTGATTATTCATTGCTTACTCCTCAGTAAACACATCTTCTATTTCTTTTTCTAAAATTGCATACTCTTTCTTTGTATCTTTTCTTCTGTTGAATTGCGCAATGGATCGTTGTATACTATCTGCATTAGTAAACATCACACCAATCCGCGCCTCGTTTAATAATAACGCATTTATATATTCAACATCTGACGCATAGATTTTCCTAACTTTATAGATATATTGATCTTCCGAACTTAGAAATTGTCTGCTGATTTTATATTTATTCTTCGGCGGTATGATCATATCCCCTTTTATTTGAGATATTCTCCGCATTTGTTCCGTCAATGGATTTCCTTGGAGCTCGGGCTTGAACATTATGTGATTCAGAAGCAAAACCCGTTTATTCGAAATTGGGTATATACAATGCAAGTGAAGATTCACTCCAATTCTAACAGGAAATATTTCTACAGTAGGATAAACATCCGTCAATAAAAATTCACCGCCGCGAGCTTCTATGATTGTCATATAAAAACCTCTTATATCATTCATAAAATCTGTTTTAATAATTGGATCTATTTCTTTACTTTCACTAATATCCTTAAAAGTTCTGCATTTAGACAAGCTTTCTATTTCTCTTTTCCATAAATCTTCAAAATTTCCTTTTGCGTACTTTTCAAGCAAAGTTTTCGTGCTTTCATTAAACTTGCAATTTTTATATTGATCTTTTCTTAAATCAGAGCGAAACGACAATAATGAAAGAAAAATCCTTAACGCCTCTAATTCTGAACGCGTGATAACAATCTCATTATCATTTAAAAATTTTTGTCGGATTAAAGTTGCTATTTCGCCTTCAAAAATAGCCAACGAAGACTCAATTAATGTCGGATTGTCTTTATGATTTACCTCATCCCTATACATATCAAAATTCATAAATATGCTTCTAGGATTACGTTTTTCCAAAACTTCTTTTTCTATATCCCAATAAAAAACTTGCCCTTTATTATCAAGGAAATTTTTTAAAATAAATTGCGGAATATAGTGATGTCTTTTTGCTTCTGACATTCTCCCCCCCCTACGCTTATCGTAACCCCATTATAACCCCTTTATTGAAATTTGTCAAGGGGTTATGGCGGGTTATAAAACTTCTTTTTGAAAAAACAACGAGAATTCTGCCGAAAAACATTCGAGCGACTACGAATTTGTAGCCGCTTTTTATGTTATTTATCTGCCAATTTTATGTCGTCAATATCAAACCAAGTAGCATTATTGATAACCGTTTCCGCGTTACCGTCGCTTAATTGAACAAAATTGATTATGTCTTCTTTCGGGAACCCGCCATACCAATAACGCCACCCCATATCATTATTCGGAATAATGCCGAGATCATCGTTTCCGAGCAGTTTATCTACTATTTGCCCGGCGTGTCCGAGAAGAACGGGAACGCCTTTATCTTTCATCGCGTTATACATACGCACGACTTCCGTCGTCAAACAATGCGTTCCGCCGGAAAGATAAAACCAATATCCGTCGTCCCAAAACAAATACAAATGAATCATCGTATGCGTATGCCCGCAAGAGATTTCCCACATGTGCGAAGGGTTTTCTATCTCCCATTTTTCCTGCGTGCTTAACTTAAACCATTTATCGAAGTCGTCTTGCGAATTCTCGTCAAGCAAACTCATTCCGCCGTCACGATCGTCGCCGTGACGTTTGAACATTCCTTTAGGTGTCTTTCCTTCTAACTCCTTATAACCTGCGGCGGTATAGCAATAAGAGCAAACTTCGTAATACTTTCCGGAAGACATCCGCTCATATCGCCCCGCCGCCTTCGTCGCAAATAGGTCATTCCCGTTTTTGATATGCTCTATAAGTTTGTCTATTTCTTTTTCCTTTAACCCGTCACGATCGTGCCTCTTGCTTTTCGGGACAAGTTTCCAATAGAGCGCGCGGTTGATAAACCCTTTTCTGTTTTCGTAAGGCAACCCCTTTTTAACATAATCGTTATATACGCCTTGTTGCAACATTCCGACGGTGTTAGCAACTACCTGACTCAAAAATTCAAGTATTCTGTCTAACCGAGAGTCCGGAAAGAAATCCCCTTTCATATCCGGGCTTCTGCGCACAAGCACGGTATCGTCAAGAAAAACCATAACGTAACCGTTTTCGTTGATGACGCCGATTTTGAACCATACGCGTTTCCACGGAAATTCTTCTTCCATATCTTTTTGAAATTTCTCTTCGGAACAATCTTCCGGAGCGTAATACTTATTGAATTTTATGTATTGTTTTAACGTTCCTCTCGGCACGGAAAACCAGAACTCCCACCGTTTATCGGGATAAGTAGGTTCTATTTTTTCTATTTCGCCGAGCAATTTATTCACTGACTGTAGCCCTGCCTCCGTCAACGCTATATCGTTATGATTTAATCTGTTTGAGTGATAAATATACTTATACAAATCGACTTCAGAAGCCGACATTCTTATTTGCTTGTCCATTTTTACCTCTGTAAATCTTTATCCGTTACCAACGTCATTCGCCTTGCCAAATTCCGTCCGGCCTCATTTTTGCCATTGTCAAAAGTTGCACCAATGGTCTTTTGGCATTACCCTCCGTTGCTTCCCAATAGTTCTTTGAAACGTCGTCGCCTAACGCGTTTATCGCTTTTTCAAGCAACGGTATGCTTTCAAGTCCCGTCTTACCGAAAATAATTTCTATACCGTCTTTCCCGAACACGGAATCGCGACGATAAATTTTACTGTAATTATACGTTATATTCAGCCACAGTTCCGTAGTCCCGCCAAGCATAAAAGTCCCTCCGCGCATCATATGCGGAGAATCCGAATGTAACACCTCACCCGTTACCCTATCCGTAATAGAAATATCCCAACTCATTTTATACCTCTTTTATATATTCTCATCTTCAAGAACAATACAATTTACCCGACCGGAATATGCGGTGCAACCGTCAATTGCAATGATACCTTCCGCATAAAACGGTGAAAAATCGCTGTCCTTACCAAACTCACTGCACTTTCCTTCAAGCCGACAATGTCCCCACGAACAATGCCAATGTCCACAGACAATCGTTTTATCCTTTTCCGTCACGCCGCAAGAACATGCAAGCATCCCGTTTATCCACCGCGCTTCTTTCCAACTCGTCTCGCCCACTTCTCGCCAATCTTCGATAGGCGAATAATAATTTGCAGACCAGCCGTGACGATTGTTGCAAGGTATCCATCCGTGAACGAACACATATTTCTTCGTTTCGTAATAGTTTAGCATTTTCGGAATAATTTCCGTTATATACGGCGTTGCGCATAACTTGTTTATAATATCCCTGTAGTCATCCGTAAAAATATCCGTTCCCGTTAAATCGGTAACTGTTTTAACCGTGCCGTTACTCCAGTGGTGCGTATACTCTATTCCGTGTCCGAACAACTGCTTTGCGTCGCGAATCAAATCTAAAATTAAATCTTCGTGATTTCCGCGCACCAAAATAACATCATCGTTCTTTAGAAGCTCGCAGATAAAATTTTGCATTTTCACCGATTCCGATCCCCTGTCGAACAAATCGCCGCAAACAATCAATTTATGCGGAGATTTATCCTCAAAAAAACCTTTCTCGGACAAAGCCTGCATTGTTTCACTGTAAAAACTATGCACGTCAGAAATTACATAATATCTCATTTCTTATCGATCCTCTGCTCTTTTGTTTTCAGGATTTCGTCTAACGTAACCGGCGCATAATTCCAATACATACAACCGACGTTATAAATCTGTAAATCATACCCCTTTTCGTTTAATGTTTTTGCGATAAGAAATTCTTCCGTTGCCTCCGCCGTAAAATGCGAATGCCCGTGCAAATGAATAGCATTATATCTATGTCCGTTGTAAAACGGAATAAAATAATGGCTTAAAATACACCGACGCACCGTGCCGTCGTCAAGCGTAACGCTAATATCGTCATAATCTTTTATTCCTGCAAGTGCTTTCTTTGCCGCCGCATTATGTAAAAACCGATCATGGTTGCCCTTTATTAAAACAATCTGTCCGTTCAAGCGTTTTATAATCTGAACCGCTTCATTTGTTGCGGTTTTCCATATCAAATCACCTAAAACGTAGACAAGATCTCCTTTGGCTACCTTGTCATTCCAACGCTTTATAAGTTCATCGTCCATTTCTTCCACTGTTTCAAACGGTCTGTTGTCAAACCTTAAAACGTTTTCATGTCCGAAATGCAAATCGCTCGTAAAAAATATCTTTTGTCTTTCCATTATCCGTCTCCGAAAATTTCGTCGCAAAACGATTGTAGTTCAATTTTATCTTTCATATTCAAATCGGCACACGCCGACAACTTGTCCGTATAACGTTTTTCAAAAACGTATAGCCGCGACGAAGTAGTCTTTGTATCATCATTATATCGAATCATTTCGGGGAAGCCCCAAAACATAACTCCCACTTTATCCGAATATCGGAAAGCTTCGTCAAGCGCATATTCTAAAAACTCAAACTCTGGTTTTATCGCTCGGATATAATCCTTTCCGTCTTTAATTATTATCTGACGAAACATAGCGACTTTTGCCCTCATATAATATGGATAATGCCAGATATTAACGTGTTTCCATTTGTAGCTTTTCTCATAATGCTCACTTTTGCCTATCAGTCTCACCGGCGTTAAAAATCGACTGCTTCCATACTCAACCGGATGCTCGCAATTTTTATTCCCCGACTTAAACTCCGTAAGCACAGCATAAAGCCCGTCAACGTCATTGCCTATCGATTTATTGTTTCGAATAGCGATTATCAGCTCTTCGATTTCTTCCTGCGTTCCATAATAGTCTTTCCATCCGGATGAAAAGCCGGGACGAGCATAATCTGTAAGCCGAATCCTGTAAAACTGTTTATTCTTCATTATTCTTGAACCAACACTGCAAAAACGGCGTGTTTTTTGGATCGGCACAGAAATACAAGAAATCTCGCGTTATCTCTTCAATCGTCGTGCCGTTTTCTTTACAAATCTTTTGCACTCCGTCGTAAAGTGCCTGCTCTATTTCAAACACCACCTCTACTTCTTCTGCCATAGAATCTCCCATATTTACTATTAGTCTCGCCAAAATTATAGCATAAAAAAAGACCTATTTTCATCCCACTCAAAAACGTTTCAACTTTTAGAAAAATATTTCAATTTTCTGTTTTTGTTGCAACTTTTTGAAAAATGTTTCAACTCGAAACCAACCACAGGTCAACTTTTAAACTACCGGTTTATTGTAATTCAATCACTTTTAGTATACTTTATTTACTGTTCCGCTTCGTAAAAGCATTTTCCCGCAGTATCTCCCGCAGAGCCTTTACCATATCGATGATAATCCTGCTCTCATACAATGTACACTCCTTAATTTGCTCGGCAAATTCGTTTTCGCACACGTTTTCATGCGTGTTTATACAGTCCGCCAAAATGTAATCTGCCGAAACGTCCAACGCATTAGCCACATCGACAAGCGTTTCAAGACTCATGCATTTCAAACCCGTTTCCATATAACTTATGTAACTCGTCGATTTCTCTACCGCTTCAGCCAAATCTGCCTGCGATAAATGCTTCTTTTTCCGTGCCTCTTTCACTCTTTGTCCGATAGTGTAATAGTTAATCATGAATAAACCTCCAAAAAAATATTCACGATTATTATAGCCGTTACACTATATTTTCGGCAATCGGCTGTTGTGTTCATAGCCAATAGACGATAAAATAGTCATAAGAATAAAACAGGAGGCGGAATATGGACGACGGAAATTCGTTAAAACTAAAAGAAATCGGCAATCGTATTCGCGCCGCCAGAGTCGAACAACACATGAGCCAAGACGCATTAGCGTTTGAGGCAGATTTAAGTCTTAGCACAATGAGCGACATCGAACTCGGCAAGTCTAACCTTCGCGTCGTTACTTTAATAAAAATTATCGAAGCGTTAAAGGTTTCCGCAGATACACTCCTGCGCCCGAACGTTCCGAATGTGAACGGTATTTACCAATCGGAATTCAGCGACCTGCTATCCGATTGCTCCCCCGCCGAAATGGAATCTATTATAAGACTCGTTTCAGACGTCAAAAAGACTTTCCACTCGAACAAACTATAATCAACATAACATCACTTAATCAGGTTGCCGAATCGTTATTACTCGGCAACTTTTTTATTTTCCTTTTGTTTTTATAAACCGACGGTCAACGACTTGACTGCCGGTTTATTTCTTTTTACGCGAAAAGACATTATAATTGATTGCGGAACAACAAGCATAGGGAGAGACTATGGAAGAATTAAACGTATTCGATAAACTCACGGCTATCGCAACGCCGGCACAACTTACTATGTTCGGCGACTCTGAACGTTCAAGAGCAATCGCAGAACATAAGGCATGGCTGCAAAGCATCAGGCACGAACGTCCGAATACCGAGGCTAATTATAAAATAGGTATTTATATCCGCTACTTTAATCAGACAAAATACGAAGATTATTTATCATACCATAAAAAACAATTTAACGACACCATCGCCCTTTGTCCGAAATGGGAACTTGTCGATTTTTATATAGATGAGGGTGCCACAGCTCCGCATATGGAATCTGCCAAGGAATGGAGCCGATTGTTGCAAGATTGCATGGACGGCAAAGTCAATCTGATTATCACTCAAAAAATCGGTAACGTTTCGAGAGATATGCAAGAATTGACGATATGTTCGCGACTACTTGCCGCACAAAATCCGCCTATCGGTATTTATTTTATATCGGAAGACATTTTTACTTTAGCCTCTTACTATACACGCGATTTGAGGGACACAAAATTCTTCCCTTCCGAGGATTGGAAGATACTCCCCGACGAAGAGCCAAAAGGACTGATTTCAAATGATTGATATTGAAAAACGCGAACAAAAGGAACAGGAAAAAAAGAAAACTCGACAAAGGATGCAAGTTAAAGTCGATCCGAATAACTACGAGTTTATTCCTGCCCAAAAAGAAACCGACTATTATGACAATGACGTCAATCAAAGAGTCGGAATCTACGTCCGCGTTTCCACCGACGACGTAAGGCAAACCACATCATTTGAATTGCAAAAGAAATATTATGAGGATTTCGTTACAAAACATCCCAACTGGACGCTCGTGAAAATTTATGCCGATGAAGGCATCAGCGGCACTTCTCTCGACCACCGCGTCGGATTCAATGAAATGATTTCCGACGCAAAAAACGGTAAACTCGATATGATTATTACAAAAAGCGTATCCCGTTTTGCCCGTAACGTTCTTATCTGTATCGGTATGGTGAGAGACTTGGCTGCATTACACCACCCCGTCGGTGTATTTTTTGAATCGGAAGCCATATTTTCGATAAACGACGATTCTCAAATGGCTTTATCTTTTTTAGCCACGATGGCAGAAGAAGAATCTCACACGCGTAGCAGAAGCATGGAAACGTCCCTTCGGATGCGTCTCGATAACGGTATCCCCCTTACACCTAAACTATTGGGTTACTCTCATGACGAAGACGGGCAACTCGTTATCAATCCTACCGAAGCGCCGACTGTTAAATTATGCTTTTATATGTATCTCTACGGCTATTCGACTCAACAAATCGCCGATACTCTTATCGCTCTCGGTCGCAAATCTTACCTTGGGAATATCTGCTGGACGGCAAACTCTATCGTGCAAATCTTGCGAAACGAAAGGCATTGCGGCGACGTTCTGACAAGAAAAACCTATACGCCCGACTTTCATACCCATAAAGCAAAGAAAAATTACGGGAAAAAACCGCAAAGTTTATATAAAAATCATCACGAAGCAATCGTCTCCCGCGATGATTTTATTGCCGTTCAGCATATGCTTGACAATGCAAAATACGGCAACAAATCTTTTTTACCCGAACTGAAAGTAATTTCATCCGGCATACTAAAAGGTTTTGTCATAATAAATCCGCGCTGGGCGGCATTCAAAGAAATAGATTATCTTCAAGCCGCTCAAAGCATTTACGAACAACTTGCTGAAACCGATACCGAACAACCGACTCTTGTTGACGATAACCCGAAAGAAGTTCAGATAGAAGTCGCCGCCGGAGATTTCGACCTAAGGGATTTTGAAATTACCCGTTCCGAATTTTTCGATTCGGTAAAACAACCTTACGTTGTTTTTGCAAATAAAAAAATTAAATTCGGTGCTACGATTACGAAGAAGTTCGCTGATAAAAATTACATTGAATTACTCGTAAATCCTAAAGAACGAAAATTCGCCATACGCCAAACGGATAAAACAAATCGGCAAAGCGTATGCTGTTCAAAATTATCCATAGGTCAACATCTTCCGCGAGAAATCCCGGCTTCCGCTTTTTTCAACACGCTATACGATCTGTTCGGGTGGAACACCGATTACAAATACCGCATTATCGGCTCTTTACTTGAAAAAGACAATGAAATCGCCTATGTTTTCAACATAGATAACTCTGAAGCCTTTTTCAAACCGTATATCTTGCCGAAGGAACAAGACGAAAACGCAAAAATCCAGCATCTCACCCCTTCTGGAAAACGCATACGGGCAATTCCACAGGAATGGACAAACAGTTTCGGCAAACAATACTATATTCACGAACAATCGATTGCCGCGTTAGCCGAACAAAGCGAAAAAGATTGGAAATTACGCATAGACGGTCAGCTTTGCGATACGGGTAACAATCTGAACGTAACCGGTTTCGACGAATTACGGACTTATATCAATCAAGAAATAAGCAGCATCACCACACAGGAGTAACAAATGAGCGATACGAATACATTGAACGATTTATTGCCCGACTCATTAAATCAAGAAGAACAACCCAACACGCAACAACCGTCCCTTACCAAAGACGATGAAATATTAGATATGAGCGGCGGCTTTGATTTTGACGACTATCAGGTCGTCAGACGAGAATTTTTCGCACATATAAAGGAACCGTCCGTAACCTTCAACGAGTGTAAATTATACGTTAATGCCGCCTGCCTCTCTAAATTTCCGAATGCGTCTTACGCTCAGGTTCTGATAAACCAAAAAAAGAAGATTCTTGCTCTGCGCCCTTGCGAAGAAGGCGCAAGAGATTCTTTTATGTGGTGCAACTCTTCTAACAGTAAAAGAAAGGCAAAGTCTATCACATGCAAACTGTTTTTTGCAAAACTTGTGTCGCTTATGGATTGGAATCCGAATTACAGATATAAACTATTGGGCAAACTTATTCACGCGAACGGCGAATACCTCATCGCGTTTGATTTAACCTCAACCGAAATTTATCGAAAAGCAAAAGTCGGCGAAGATAAAATGAAGGTTTCCCGAACACCCGTTTACCCGTCCGATTGGCAGAATCAATTTGGCTTACCGTTTAACGAACACAAACAGTCTTTGCAAATCAATATTTTCGACGGTTATGCGATTTATTCCATAAAAGAAACCGGACAAGATAACCACTCAGAGGTATTAAATGACAACCGAACAGCAGAATAACGTACTCCTTACAATCGATCCGAGAAAAAGCAGAATACGTTTATACAAAACTACCCTTCACGCTCTCGGCGATCCCAAATTCATCCAATTCCTTATAAGTCAAAAACAACGAAATTTCGCGATACGCGCCGTAGATAAAGAATTTACCGACGCGCAACCGCTCAAGGTAAATACAAAAAATCTCTCCCCCGACGATTCATACGAAGTGTTTTCCACAATGCTTGTCAATAAGTTATGCAATGTTTTAGGCATAGCCGATATGAAAAGTTCCTACAGGCTTTCAGGTTGCATTATTCCGGAACAAAACATGGCTCTATTCTCGTTTTCGTCCTTAAGAAAAATAGACTTAAAGGAAGATTGCAATGGATAAGCTCCCTATACTCAAAATAGATCCTGAATTTAAAGACCTGATACGACCTTTAAGGCGTAAAGAATACTTGCAATTAGCAGAAAATATCCTTGACGAAGGCTGCAGAGATCCGATAATTGTCTGGAATGATTATATCATCGACGGACATAACCGCTATTCGATATGCACGAAATACTCAATTCCTTTCAATACCGTATCAAAAGATTTTGCCTCGCGTGAAGAAGTTATCGTTTGGATATGTAAAAACCAACTCGGGAGACGAAATATTACGGAAGAAACGCGAAAATATCTAATCGGTCGGCAATACGAATCCGAAAAAATCATCGACAGCAAAAAAAACATACGCGGTAAAAATCAACACTCGTTACAATCTAAACAAGACGAAACCGACGAGGATTATATTATTGATTCCGAACCCGAACAGTCTATACAGCGATCGAAAAACAAAACCGCACATATTATAGGCGCCGAAAATAATATAACCCATGCAACCGTCCAAAAATATGCTTATTTTTCTCGCGCTCTTGACCATATTGCGGAGCAATGCCCAGAACTAAAAACAAAAATTTTATCCGGTAGATATAAAATCTCACATAAAAACGTTCTTGCGCTCGAACAATTAAGTCCTAAGGAACTAACGCAACTCAACGTGCGATTAGACAGAGGAAAACATCCTTTCGTGCAATATTGCACCACTCGTTCGATCATCGAAAATGAGCCTAAAGAAGAAACCAAGCAGCATCAGCCGTCTGTAAAAGATATGCCGGAGCATAATCCGGACGCCCCTGTAATTCAACTTTGCCTTACCGTTCCGTCATGGATTACTTCCATACAAAAAGCCACGGAGTCTGCCACCATCGCAAACGTATCAGACAAAGCGAAGCGGCAACTACTCGAAATTTTAGACAAGCTGAAAGCGGCTATTGATACCGTTACCGCTCTCATTAAGGAGGATTAAACATGCCCGATTACAGTGAATTCGTCCCGAACGTTCACTTTGAACAAATTCCTATTAAAGACCTTGTATCAAATCAGGATTATCAAAGAAATCTATCCCTCGGGCATATAAACCGTGCCGCAGAAAATTTTGACTTATATCAAATCAATCCCGTAAAAGTCAGCCGTCGCGACGGTGTAAATTACGTTTTTAACGGTCAGCATACCATAGAAATCGTAGCCTTGGTATCCGGTTCGCGTGAAACTCCCGTTTGGTGCATGATTTACGACGACTTATCATATACCGCCGAAGCAAATATCTTTGCAAATCAGCAAAAATTTGTAAAACCGCTCCAACCTTATGAAGTGTTCAATGCCAACGTCGAAGCCGGAAACGACACCCAACTTATCATTAAAAGTTTAGTAGAATCATACGGCTTAACAATAGGAAACAAGAAAGGTCCGGGGATTATTTGCGCCGTATCGACCTTGGAAAATATATATACAAATTACGGAATGCAAACATTAAATCGAACCTTACGCTTGATTATAGGCGCATGGGAAGGCGACCTTCATTCTTTTTCTGCAAACATTCTTAACGCCGTCGCAAAACTTATTTCCGTCTTCGGAGACGGTCTGAACGATGATATTTTTAAAGAAAAACTCGGAGCCGTTTCAGTAAAACAACTCACTCGTGTCGCAAAAGAACGAAAGTCCGGTTGCATGGGGTTTGCCGAAACCATGATTATAGAATATAACGGCAAGAAAAAGTCCCGTGCAAACCGTCTGTCTATGGGCAGACTTTATTCTAAAGGTTACTCGGGCGACATCGGCGATGATGACGAAGATGATTCTTTACAAGATGAATCCGAGCCCGAATACTCTGTCATTGAGTAGAAAGAGGCTTGCCCTAAATTATTGGGCAAACCTCTTTTAGCCTATTTAACGTATCAATCAAAGTATTTATTATATATTTCATTTACACTTTCAACATACACCACAAACGACGGATGATTTGTATCTCCGCGTAACAAATACATGTTTTTCTTATCCAAATATTTAGCTCTCACCTCACCCCAAAGACTATTCTCTTTTATAGCAATAGCTTTATCTCTCACATCTTTGGATGAAGGAACCTGACACCAAGTCCACTGAGCATATATTCCGTAATTCTTATTATGAATGAGTCGGCAATAATCACCGTCCGAATTTTTTGTAAGTATTGCCACGTCAAACGAGAATTCCACTTTCGGAGAATCGTTAAAGTGCAATATAGACGTGATTACCGACGTTGAATCTTTTCCGTCCGAAAAGAACGAATTACCAACCGCCTTATTCAAAGAACAACGAACAGTCTCCTTTAATTTTCGTAAATCACCCCAAAATTCGTCTGGCATCGATATAATATATAAATTGTAGTCCAAGTCAAACGGAGCATTTCCATTCCTTGTGACCATATTTCGAGCATCTCCGCCACTCCCCACAAGAGAAAAATTAGTATTTATCCCAAACGAATCATACAAATCATCCCTTACATCTTCTAAAACTTTAGAACAATAGGAACGGTATCTCTTTACCTCATTGCTTTCAACATATTGATACATAAAACATCTCCTCTTATCCCATACCTGCCAAATAGCGGTTATTCCACTAAATCGCACTATTATATCCGATAAAATATGTTATGTCAATAGTTTTATACCGCCAAAACGCGCTTTTTTCTAAAAACATGCCATATTTATTCTAACCCGGTCGAATTCGACCAGTTTAACCGTTTCGATTTCGATACGGTTACAAAGCCTCTTCAAGCAACATACCATTCTTTAATTCTATAATGATTGTATGGTCTTTTTTTATCCGCACTTCCTGAATTATTCGTCTTAATTTGTTATCCGTTATTTCGGAACAATCGGCATTATAAAGAGATAGTTCCTTGCTAAACATACTCAGCTCTTCATTCCTCGTCTTAGCAGTAGCCATTTTCTCTTCTATAATTGATTTTTCGTTTCGTAAAGCCACAATTCTTTGAGACAGTTCGATTATTTCTTCTCTTATCCGTTCCTTATTCCCTTGCGTCGTAACTTCAATCATTGCGGCATCTTCCATTTGCTTATTCAGTTCGTTTATACTTCTTTCGATATTGCATAAATCATCCGTATAATCATTGCCACCGAATTGCTTTGATAACTCCGACAGAACAATGTCGAGCGCACCGCTGTTATTCTGAATATACCTGTTTATCGACCTATAGACCGCTTTATGTATCAATTCATCGCCAACAGATATGGACTCACACGCTTTACCGCCATGCTCGATTCGCGTAATACAACGCCACACGATTTTTTTCTTACCGCCGGAAATCCACATACAACGCCTGTAACGGTTTCCGCACGAATCACATACAAGCAAATCCGAAAAGGGATATTTTCCACTAAACTTACCCTTTGCTGTAATCGTTTTATCCGACACACGCGGTCTGCTGCGGCGCTTTGACATTTCTGCCTGAACTTGCTTGAACGTATCCCGATCTATTATCGCCGGATGATTGTTTGAAACAAGATATTTCGGCATCTCCCCGCGATTTTTTCTTGCCCTTTTTGTAATACAATTCTCTATATACGTTTTTTGCAATAACATATCGCCGACGTATCTTTCGTTTGTTAAAATATTACGAATAGCATTTCGACTCCAAATATCATTGCCCGTCGCTGTTTTTATCGGCGCGGAATCGAGATATTCCTTGATTTGATCCACGCTGTTCCCATCTAAATACATATCGAAGACGTCTTTTACATACTTAGCTTCCTCCAGGACTATTTCCGGCTGACCGTCTTCGCCTTTTCTATAGCCTATAAGATTATATCTGAACTTAAACGTTCCGGATTGCATTCTGCGCTGTATACCCCAACGAACGTTTGCACTGATATTTTCACTTTCCGCTTGAGCCAAAACACTATAAATACCTAACGCCAACTCGCTTTCGGATTTTAGGGAATCAAGGCATTGCTCTTCAAAATACACACCGATTCCAAGCGCTTTCAGTTTACGAACATACTTGAGTGCGTCTACCGTATTTCTTGCAAAACGAGCAACGGATTTTGTTATGATATAGTCGATTTTACCCTTTTCGCAATCTTTAATCATGCGAAGAAAATCGTCTCTTTTTGCCGCTTGGGTGCCGCTCAGCCCTTCGTCGGCATAAATCCCCGCAAAACGCCATTTGGGATTTTTTGCGATAGCGTCCGTATAATAGGCAACTTGCGCCTTATAACTTTCAAGTTGGTCGGAACTATCCGTTGACACACGACAATACGCCGCTGTACGGAGTATCGAAAGTTCTGCGTTCGCCGCTTTCTTTTTCGGATCCGCTTCTATTCGCGTTATAATCTTTTTTGCCGCATTCACTGAACTTTTCACCTCCTATATCGCTTGAAACAACGCTTCCGTTCATAAATGTAACGGTTATGCTTCCGTTTTGCTCTATTTGCAGTTGTGAAACATACTCGTTCAAAAATTTTTCGCTTACAAGACCGGGAGCGCTCTCTGTTTCTTCTTTTATCGCACTGAGCAATTGTTCCTTACTTGTATCGTCCACCCGTTCTTTACAATGACTGTATTTTAACTTTGCCAACTTAAAAATAAGATTTTTCCCTTTGTTAAAATCGGGTTCGGGCGAATCCATAATCTTACGGAGTTCGTTTCTGCATTGTATTTCCTCAAAACTATACGAACTGCTTTTCCCTGAATTTCGATTATCCAAAAGCGACGAATCGTCTTTTATTGCTGTAAATATTTTTCCAAACTCGGCAAAAATCAATGCATCATCTACATAGACGTCATTTTTACAACCGTTTCCGCATATCCACTTCTCTCTCGACCGCCATTTCGTTCGCCTCGTCATCAACTTCCCGCATTGGGCGCAAACAATGTTCTTTTTCAGATATTCTATATTCCCCGAAAAATGCTCTTTCTTGAAACCTTTCGTATTTTTTAAGCCATACGCACTTTGAAACAAATCGTTCCCGACTATCGGCGGATAATCATCCGCTCCGATATACTTCTTATTTTCGATTATCCTTGAAACGCGATTTTTATTCCAATTACAGTTTCCTTGAAAAAAATCCACGTTACGCGCGGTTAGTTCATCGGCTATTTCCTGTAACAGTTTCCCTGCGGCATATTTCTCGAATATTTCGCGCACTACAACGGCTTCCCGATCTATAACGCAAATTTTATTCCCGTCTATCCCGTATCCGAAGCTAATCATTCTGTTTGCCATTTCACACCTCCGCGCTGAACTCTAAATCTCCCTTTAGTGTTTTGTCGCTCGTGATAAGCACGGTGTTGACAAGCCCTTTTACCTTGGAAAATTCGTCGCGTCCCTCAATCAGATAGTTGCGTAATGCCGTCGTATCTTCCGAACAGTATTTCGTGATGTTATGGTAGACGTTAAAAAGCACCAACTGACTTTCATCGATTTTGCCTTTGATACAGTCCTCGCACATGGCAAGCACGAAACCGAAGATAAGGTTTCTCGCGCCCTGTTCCCAAGTCGGCTGATCTCGATTCTGCACCGGACACAGCGTATACACAAGGTCTTGCGCGTTTTCGTATATTTCGTCTTTCAGTTCCTGCATACGCGTTCTCGCGTCCCTGTAAGATAGGAACACTTCGCCTGCGCCGTAATACTTGCCGTCTTTCTGCTCCAAGTTCCGGTCGAGATCTTTCACTAAGCGGATTCGGCGTATAAGAACGTTCATCGGGTTCCATCGCTCGGAAGAATACGGTTCTCTTAAATCCAGCACGGATATTTTGTAGCCCTCTTTTTCGAGCGTTCGCGCGTGCTTTTCGTAAAGTTCCTTTTTCGGATCGCTTATAACGATACTCGGTTTACCGCTGCTTTTTGCAAGCACGGCTATGTTCTGGTCTACAAAACCCGTCGTTTTACCGCTACCCGTCGTGCCGACGATCAGAGCGTGCAATTGACTCGTTGTAATGACTTCAACGCTTCCGCCCTTTTTCTCCGCGCCGATGACGATTCCGTCCGCTTTCATTTCCGCAAACTTATAATCGTAAACCTGAAATTCTTTGAGTTTTTTAAGCCGCTTCACCGTCAGCCACTCGGTATCTTCCAAGTCGTTTTCGTTCATTGCGACATTCTGCGCGTCCACCCGATACATCATCAGATAACCTATCAGTATCAGCCCGTTCGCCACGCCGACGGATAGCCAATAATCCCGCATATTCAGAATTGCGCCTATCCCTTTGCCGCCGAGCGAAAACAGAAACAGCACGAGAACGGCAACGAAAGATACGAGTATGCCCCAAAACAGAATTCCGAGTTTATTCGATTTTTTCTTTTTATGTTTCGTGATTTCTTTCCTGTTCAATCTTTGTAATTCACCTCCGTTTTTTCGCCGTTTTCTCTTTTGCGCTCCTCTTCCATTTCCTTTTCGATGTCCTGCAAGCGGTGCGAAAAGTCCCGTTCCAAAAGTTCGCTGTCGTCCGCGAACGAGCGCAAAAATTTATTGAAAAGAGAACGGACGTTGTATGTCGCTATCGCGCGGCGGCGTTTGTATTGTTTATCGTTCGGTTTTAACTTAACGGTTTCCGGCTTGTCCCGAACGTAGGGCTTTATAGCTTTCGCAAGTCCCAGCACAAGATTGCCCTGTCGCCTTTTGTAATCGGCTTCGATATCGGATATAATCGTAAGTTTGCTTTCGTCGATTTTGTTGTGATACTTCGGAAAGCTCTTCTCGATTTCCTCCGCCGCTACGTTTTTATCCGTAACGGCATACTCTTTGCCGCAAATGCGTTTGATAACCGCTTCCTTGCGTTTGAGTTCCCGCATGAATCTCAGGTGTGCTTTGCGCGCTTTCCCGTCGTAGCCGAGCATCATCGCAACGATGTCGTCCACCCGCCCTTTATATGCCGTCATATCTTTGCTTCCGTAAGTAAGTCTGCCTTTTTCGGGCAAGGCTTTGGCAAGAGCCGTTACCGCCTCTTTGATTTCGTCCTTGCTCGTCATTGCTTTTCTGATTGCCGTCATACCCCTCAGTGCTCTGATTGCCTCCACCCGCGATCGATAAAGTTTATCTCTGCCGCCGTCTATGTAAAGCCCAAGCCTGACGAACAGATTGTCTATCGCCGTCTTTTCGATTTTTCCGCGCCGCCTGTAACCAAGCGTTCCGTCTTTCCCCTTGTATTTCGGTTCTTTCTCCCAGAACACGAAATGAAAATGCAAGTGTTCGGGGCGATCCAAGTGCAACGCGCACATCAGGTCGATATTGTTTTTATCAAGCTTCGCGTCCTTGAAAAATTGTCCGAACGTCGCCTTTATCATTCCGATACACTTTTCCGGCGTGTCGATTTTATACGACTGCTCTTTATTCAGCGATACGAACCCGTGCCAGATATTACCCTTGTTCTCTTTCAGCCGCGCTTGCATTTCCGTAACTTTTTCCTGCGACAAAATCCCCTCGCCGTTAAACACGCCCGTGGACTTTTGCAGGTATTCGAGCGCGGTAATCTTTCCCGCCTTCTTGCCCGTTACCTTGCCTTCCGTCGTGATATATTTGTATACGTTCTCGCCGCCCGTCATATCGTAAAAGCCGCGCTCCGCTCTATGTGCCTCTCTTTCGAGTCCGCTTGCTTTTTTACCCAAGCTATAAGGCGTATATTTGATATTTAATACGATCGGTTGATTGTCCGTTTTTCTTTACCTCCCCACGTCTTTCAGCATTCGGATTTCTTCATTCACGAGATATTCGGGCGTGTCCTGATAGAACCCCTTTTTCAGCGAATACGCGTCCGGCGCGTTGCCGTCCAAGGCTTCCGCGCGCTCGTTGAAAAGCGAGCATACGACCGATTTCGTAATCACTTCGTTGGCAAGCATTTCTTTCATCAGCCTTACAAGTTGAAAGTAAAACGCGTTTTCGTTATACTCGTTCGGAACGCTCACCGGCTTTTCTTCGCCGTCGATCTCCACCGTGTCGAACAGCCGTTTATACAGCTCCGGCAGTCCGAACAATAGCGCGGAATTGATGACCTTGTTGAAACTTTTATCATAGTCCGGATGCGTCATGATTTTGTCGATATACTCCCACATAGACATATCCGTTATGGTTATGAATTTACGGGTTTTCTTGTCTGTATTTCTCTCTCCTCGAATAGTTACCACCTCCCAAAGAAGAAGCGGGTATCCCGCTTGCTTCACCGTCCGAAAATGCCGAATGTTGCATTTTCCTTATCCTGCTTTATGTTTTTGAGGCAGAATGCATCAAGATTTTATTCGTGGTCACGCTTTCTCGGCTTCGCCGTTTTCGCCCTGCCCGCCGAGAAGGCTATTCAAAAGTTCGCTCGCAACCACCGTTTCGATAACCGATTTCAACACTGTATCGGATTCGGTCTGTCCGTCCTCGGTTCTCTTTCTTTCCGCGATTTTTTGTCCGCCGAGTCTGCCCTTTTCGCGATAGAATTTTTCGTCGTCGATCATCTGCTTGGTGAGCGTGAACGCCGTTTTCACCGCCGTGTCTTTGCCGCCGTAAGTCTTGCCCTCGAACGCATAGTCCGAAATCGCTCGCACATACTGCCCCGCCTGTCTGTCGTCAAGATGTTTGATGACCTTTGCATAGTTCTCGTTGAATTTGAAAAATTTGTTTCTCATTGTTTTTTACTCCCTGTTTTTATTTGTTTTTATCTTTTTGAATTGATACCGATTTTGCCTTTCGTAAAACCGTTATTCTCTTGTGCCGCGGCAATCGAACCGCGCATTTCCCGTATGGTTTTCATACTCTCGCTCGCAAGTTTCATATAGTAGGCGTTCGGCTTTTCGTCGCGGAATTGCCCCGACGACTTAAAGATACGGAGCAGTTGCTCCTCGTCGTTTCCGCAGAACATCGCAAGCCGAAGCATCAGTCCGGACTCGCTCCGCTCGATATTTTTCATCACGTTTTTGCCGACGTATAAGTCCGCAAACTTACTGTCTTTCGCGTAATACCCTTCCGCCCTTGCAAGCGTTTCTCGGTCGCTCATTCTTGTCAGACTTTCGCTACCGCGCCCTTTCATACTCACGGGCAAGGCTTTCGCCGCGACTTCCGTCGCCACAAGTTCGGACGGCTTTATGTATTCCGTTGACTTCTCCTGTTCTACCTTGCCCGCTTTACCTTTTTCTTTGAGTTCTTCGATACTCACTTCTTCAAAGGTCTTGTCTTTCCAAAGATCGAGTTCTTTAACTTTATCTATCTCTTTTTCAAGGGCTTCGCGGTCGGCAAAAGCGTAATTGATAAGCGGCTTCACCTCGCCCTCTTCGTCGCAGATACAGCATTTATACACCTGCTCGGAATAAGCGTTCGTTTCCTCGATAATTGAGTAATATTGCACGTCGTTCACTCTCCGATACGCTCTTTCTCTTTCCGAAACGTATTTCGCGATTTTGTCCGCGTCAGTAATCGCCGTAAACAACGCGTTCGGGTTCTCCTTGATTTCTTCTTTCCACGACTGCAAATACGCCGCGTTGTTCTGAAGTCTGCCCTCGCTCGCTTCGATGCCGACGTCCTGTTCCATAAAGATAGACGCGATCTCGGCGCGGAGTTCTTCCATTGCGTATTTCTCGCTCCCGAATCCGCCTGACAAATCTCGGTTCAGTCTTGTTTCGTGTCCCGTGCTATGCCCGATTTCGTGCAGAGCCGTCGAGTAAAATTCCTGCATACTCTTAAAGTCCGCACGCTTAGGCAAATGCACTTCGTCGCTACTCGCCTTGTAATACGCCTGACTGCCGCCGTATACGATTTTCGATTCGTTCTGATCCCAATACAATAGAATCGCCTCGGCTCGCTCGTTTCGGTCGTTTATATCGATTAGCGGCTTTTCCTTTGCCGGAACTCCGTCCATCAGCGAACAGTTGAACACGCGGTAGAACTTCCTCAGCCAATACACGTTTTTATCCATATATTCCTGCTGTTCACTTGCCGTCATGCCGTCCAGCACGCTTCTATCGAAACGCTTTTTTGTTTCTTTGTCGCGCATTTCATAGTATTCGACGGTTGCACCCTTGCCTTTCGCCGCGCTTTTGCCCTCTTCGTCCTTTTTGAACGTCCAGCCCTTTTCTTCCATCTGCTTAAACGTTGCCCAACGGTTATCTCCGTAGTTCTCGCTCATTGCAATAAGCGAGAGAAAAAGGTTGTTGATTCCACGATATTTTTTACCTGTAATTGCAGACTCCGGCGCGCCCGACGATACCCAACCTTGCGTCCAAAAGAGATTGCCTTTTTCAAGGTTTTCCATAACCTTGTCCACGAGTTGCTTTCTCTGCGGCGTTAGTTTTTCATACGCCGTGTTCTTTTCTTCGTTATTCAAAGACAACTTTCACCTCCTCGCACCTGACCGGCTCGCCGTTGGCGTAGCCCTCGTCATCGAAGTCCATAAGGTCGTCTATCGTATAACCTTTCGGAATTACGATAACAGGGGTATCTCGTATATTGTTTTTCTTCATTTTTTACCTCCTGAAAAAATTTTTTGTTTTTGACATTCGTTTTACTATTGATTGCTCTTGTTTTTTCTTTCCGTTTATGATATAATTTATATATGGAAAAACTTGAAATACAGCAAAGAAAATTATTCGACGATTTACGCCATATCGATGAAAACGGCAATGAATATTGGTTTGCAAGAGAATTACAGTCCGCATTGAATTATGCCAAATGGGAAAATTTCCATAAAGTCATAAAAACCGCGCAAATTGCTTGCAAAATCAGCCAACAAAACGTTGCAGATCATTTTCCCGAAGTCAGGAAAATGATAACTATCGGAAAAGGCGGTCAACGTCCTCAAATCGACTATAAACTGTCAAGATATGCTTGTTATCTTATAGTGATGAACGGTGATCCCCGTAAAAACGTTATTGCTTGGGGACAAACCTATTTTGCCGTAAAAACACGACAGCAAGAACTTGCCGAACTATTCGATCGTCTTTCGGAAGATGAAAAACGCTTATTTATTCGCGGAGACATCAAACAGAAAAACATGCTTCTTGCCGAGGCCGCTCACAATGCGGGAATTATTACCGCTCATGAGTACGCTATATTTCAAGATGCCGGCTATCGCGGATTATATGGTGGTCTTACCGCACAAGACATTGCCGATCGAAAAGGGTTAAGCAGCGGCGATGAAATCCTTGATTTTATGGGCAGCGAAGAACTTGCCGCAAACTTGTTCCGCATTACACAAACGGAAGCTAAAATGCGGCGTGAAGGCACATCCTCACCATCAGAAGCAAACGCAACGCACTACCAAGTCGGAAAAGCTGTAAGAGAAACCATCGCAGGACTCGGAGGCTCCATGCCCGAAAACTTGCCAACTCCCGATAAAAGCATCAAAGAACTCGAATCCGAACATCGCAAATCGCTAAAACCTAAAGATAAGAAATAAATGGATCTTGTTTCGGCTACGGCTACACGCCGTAGCCTTTTTCTATACTCTTTATCTCTTTCCGTTGCCGCCGTTGTTTTTCGGAATAGTCGGCGTATAGGTCGATTTAACGGGTATTTCGCGCAATGCCTTGATTGCCGTATGCTCGTAATAATCGGCGGATTTGTTCGGACGAAACAGTCCGCTCGTTGCGAAAATACGAAGCATCTGTTCTTTATCGCCGTTGCACCAATAAGCAAGAATATTCATAAGGCTCATATCCGAATTACTGTGATTATTCTGCAAATCTTCGCCCGCATAAAGCCGCTTGAACTTATCTCCGTTCTTCGCCTCTCTCGCCTTTTCCACGACGTCTTTATCCGACATCGAAGAAAGTCCGTTCTCGCCCTTGCATACGCCTTTCCACTCGATACGCTTTTCGCATTTACTCTCTAAATACGGTTTCATTCCGCAGGTATCGAAGTTTACAAGGTCTTTCGTTTTTGCGCCGTCTCCCGTCATCGCTATAAACTGTTCCTTTTGGTAAAATTCCAAGTCGCCGCCTTTTGAGAAAGTACGTAAATCCATACCGTCCGTCTTGCCGAAAATATGCAAGCCGTTACCGCTGACAGATTTTTCCGCATAAGTTGCGCCGCTTCGCTTCAACGCTTCTTTTGCCGTTTCGGACAGTTCGCCGTTTTCATCGAAGCAGCGGTCTATATCCACGCAGGAAACCTTATCGTTGCCGTCAAGCGCATAAGCAATGGTCGTTCCGCCGTGTTCGCGGACGTATTCCAACGCTTTATCGAAAGTCGTCCACGTTTCGGGATTATCGCTTTCGGCGTAATTCCCCGTATTGCAATCGATCGGGCGTTTGCTGAGTTTGTCCTTTTCGGCACTCTTCCACGTTTTAACGGCAACCCAATTCTTACGCGCTTTCATTTCGTCCGGAACAAAGTCGCGCAACGCTTTTTCTCTTTCGGCAAAAGCGGTTTTCGCTTCCTCGCTCGGTCGTTTGTAGTCTGCGCCGTATGCGCCTGCGTCTTTCCCTCTGACTTCCTCGCAAAAATCCTTTGCCGAAAGTTCCGCCGTTTTCTTTTCCTCACCTTTATTGTTCGTAAGGCGCACCTTGTAATCGTTATGTAGACTTAAACGGATTGTGCCGTTCTCTTCGTTATCTTTCACGCATTTATTCGGCAAATAGTAGGTGTAATCGCCGTATTCGCCGTCGGGCATTCTGAATAACGTGCTATCCTCGAAGGTCGCGATTCTCGCTTTTTCGGGAACGGAAACGTGATTCCATTCCGTTTCGTTTTCCGTAACGGTTTCGGTTTTCAGACGTTTATAGTCCTCGGCGGTTGTCTTATCCGTCAGTTTGCAAAAATCGTAGGCGGTAAGTTCAATCTTCTTCTCGCCGCCGCGCGTCTGCGCTTTTACCACAAAATCCTGCGGCAAGCGGATCTCGATTCGTCCGTCATCACTGTTTTTATCTTCCCCGACGAACACGCTCGGAATGAAATACGTCATACCGCCGAAATCGTCCTTATTCGGCAAAACGAACAGCATACTGTTGTCGTATTCTCTTCTGAACGCTTCCTGCGGAATGCTCGCAGCAAACCACTTCGTATCATCGTTTCTGCTTGTTTCGTAGTCCTTATTCATCGTGCCGCCAACAGCCTTTTTGAACTCTTCCGCGGTAAGCGTAACGACTTCTTCGTCGTCGCCGCGGCGTTTGAAAATATCGATCGCCGCGTTATCTCTTACGGACAGTTCGTAACAGAGTTCCTGCGAATCGCTCTTTAAATCTGCAATCTGCCTCGACGGTTTGATTTTGTCGTTGAACATAAAGTAGGCAAAGCCCGCATACTCGCCATTTTCTGGCATTCTGAACACACTGCCCATGCCCGACCGTTTAATAAACGCGTCGCTCGCCACCTTGATTTTCGTATATCCGATTTTCGGTTTCGTATCTGCGGAATACTCTTTCTCTCGCCACTCTTCCGCCGCTTTCTGCGTTTCAAAACCGTATCTGCCTTGCTCCCAATCGCCCGTTTCGGTATGATAGCCGATCGCTACGGTATAATCTCCGTTTTCTCTCGCCGTGCGGTCGATGATTGCAATATCTCTGCCGTTGCCGTCTTTCGAGATGCTTACAACTTTATCTCCCCTTGCGGTTACTTTCGTAAAATCGCTCAATGTTTTGTCCTCCTTGTCTAATTGTTCTTTGAATTCTTTAACATATCTTCTATAAGCCGTAATAAATCCGTCGAGCAGCGCCGGGTGCGATGTAACATAAAATTTTCTTCTGTCCTCGTCGCTGTTATTGATAGAAATTCCCTTTGCCCACGCCTTATTATCCGGACTGAACCTACCGTCGCTCTCCGACATCTGCACGGTGTTTGCAAGAACGTAATTCATACGCTCTTCGCCGTATAACGCATACAGATTTGCGATAAAATCGGTATTTAAGTGCATACCGTCAAAGTGCGTCGAGATACCTTTTTCAATATCCGATCCGCAATTTCGGCTTATCATCGGCGCTTCGAGCGGCAGTTTTTTGTTATACGCCGCTTTCATCGCAAACTTCGCTATCTCGTCGTTCACTTTCAGTTCCGCTTCATCGACGTCCCTGCCGAGTTTCAAAAAGATAATATTCTTATCTTCCAAAGATTCCTGCGACATATACAAGACAGGCGCGGCAATGATATATTCGTCGGCTTGTTCCTTGATACGATTCAGATTATCAACGCTCAAACTGTCTTTGAAATAGTAGTAAGCCGTATTCTCTTCATCCGTTCCGAAATACGCAAAATTCTCTTCGCCGAGATACTCTTTCATAACGTCCGAATGATAATACTCGCAATAATCTTTGATGAAGAAAATTGTATCCTCACCCGTATTCACGCTCGCATTCTCCGAACTTGTAAAGTCGTCGTAAAGCTGTTGCAAAATTCCGCCGTGATCCACTTCTTCGTACAAAGCCCTGTAATATTCCTCACCGAAATCGTCATATTCGCCGCAAAGCGTATCGAAGAGTTCCGTTTTAATGTGAATCTCGTAGTTGCTTTGGAAAATATCTTCCGCCGACTTACTCATAAGAGTTGCTTTGAACTCTTCAAATTCTTTCTTGACGCTGTTTACTACAAGCTCTTTGTAATTCGGCGATTCCACGGAAACAGCCTCGTTTATCGACTTATAGCCCGACTTTTTTAATTTTTCTTCAAGATACGGTATAATCTTTTCTTCGGTAAAATCGTCGTACCATTCGTCATATGGATAGGTATCGTCGCTCTTATTGAAATACGAATCCTCGAACTCCGGCTTTAAGTCGCAGACAATATCTTCAAACCTGTCCTCCTCGTCACTGCCGAGCCTGTCGAGCCAATTGATTTCATTGAGCTTTTCATCCATAAACTCGTCGAAATTGATGTCGTTCACGGTATCCACGGCATAGTCGTTGAGTTTCGTATCGGCTATGTTTTCCGCAAGCGCGGTATACACGCTGTCGTTATCCCAGCCGTAGTATTCGAGAAGAATATCCAACGGAAAACGCTTATGATAATTTTCAAGCAAAGGCTTTATAAACGGTTTCGCTTCTTCGCTCGGAGCATAGTTACCGTCCAGATAGGCTTCTATCGCTTCGCGCTCTTCGAAGAATTTATCCGAAAGCGGATCGGCATACGCTCCGTCAACGTAACTCATTTCTTCGTTTATGACTTTTCCCGCGCTTTCTGCAACGCTGTGCCACGCCGTCAGATACGCTCTGCCCCTTTCGGAAGCAATAAACGCCTGCCATGCGGGCTTTTCCACACCGTAAAGACTTTCGGTATCTTCAAACTCTCCGCTTTCTACTTTCCCTTCGGTATCGTTTTTGCCGAGCCTATAAAGTTCCACGCCTGCGCCGTAAAGGACTCTCGCCGTTCGGATTCTTATGGGCAACATTCCGTCCCAAGTGTAACCGTATTCGTGCATTTGCTCCCCGGTTACGGTATAATCGGGCAAAACGTCCACCTGCATGGCGGCGACTTTATCGCTTTCGTCGATAAACGTTTTCTCTTCTTCCGGTTCGTCGAACAATGCGATTTTCAAGCCCGCATTCATAAAGGCTTGCGCAAATTCCTGAAAGAGCGGTTCGTCTATCGTAAGCGTTTTTACTTCCTTTTCGCCTGCCTCGAAATACGATGGCGACAGGCTCGATAGTGCCGTGAGTTCTTCTGCCGTATCGTCGAAACAGGTATAATCTCCGTTCTTTACGGCAAACACCATCGCGCCGGGGTTCTTCTCTTCCGTCTGCTTATACGTTCGATATAATTTTTCTCTCAGCATAGTCTTTTTCTGTTTCCTTGTTTTTGTTTGTTTTTTCGGCAGTGCCGCGTAAACCTCTTCGGTTTCATTCGTTTCGCTATCCTCTTCGCCGTCGTCGATTACCACTTCTTCGCGCTTATTGAGGTCGAGTTCGGCGTTGAGTTCGGATAGTTCCGTGTTCAGAGCTATAATCTTGTCCTTATGCTCGAACGGCACGTTTACTTGCTCTTTTGCAATCTCGAAGTCGGCTTTCGTGGTTTCCAAACGCTTTACGGCACGCTCTTCCCGTTCGGAAAATTCTTTTACAAAGTTATCTAATCGGGTGAGGTTGCCGCTCGCGCTCTCGCCGATGTCCAACTTGTATTGCCCCGCGCCCGAAAGCGTAATGCTCCGCTCGTTGGCGATCAGTTCTATCGGGTTCAGAGAGATTTTGAAACCGCAATATTCCGCTACGACCGTTCCCGTCTTGTTATGAAACAACGCGTCCATAAGTGCAAGCCCGCCGTTCTTCTTTCCGTCCTCCACGCCGTCCGAATAAACCGTGCCGTTTACGTTAATCTCGAATCTGTCGGGGTTATAATGCACCTTGATAAGTTCGATGTCTTTTCTTACCCTTTCGAGATAAAGTTCCTGACGTTGAATTTGTTCGGGGAATTCCTTTCGCACTTTGTCTTGCAATGCAAACAGTTCTTTCTTATAACGGCTCTCCAAATCACGAAGCCTTGCCATTTCCATATCGAGTTCCATTTTTCGCTTGATTTTCGGGTTGGCGGAAGTAATCGCCTTGATTTCCGCATAAGAAAGCGTTGCCTCGTCGATGTCCTCGGCTTCGCGCACCGTCATATCCCCTTTTTCTACCTGCGAAATAAACCGCTGTTTGTTTTCGAGTATCTGATAGGAATAACTGTCGAACGTCCGTTCCGTCGCATAGGTGTAAATGCGAATGCCCTTATTCATATTGCCCTGACGGATACCGCGCCCGTTACGCTGAATAAGGTCGCGCGGGCGATACGGCGCGTCCAAGTGATGAATGGCTACGAGCCGTTTTTGCACGTTCGTTCCAGCTCCGCACTTTTCCGTGCTGCCTATTAAAACTCGCACCGCACCGGCGTTGATTTTATCGAACAGGTCTTGCTTTGCCCTGTCCGTGTTTGCGTCGTGAATAAACGCAATCTCGTTTTCGGGAATACCACGCTCAATAAGTTTGTGCTTTAAGTCGTTATACGCGTCGAAGTCCTTGCCGTACTCATATTCCGAATACGGTTTTTTTGGTGTAGATAAATCGCAAAACACAAGTTGCGTTCCCTTAATATCCGCCGAGTTTTTCCATTCTTCGTAAACGTTGTCCGCACAGAAATTGAGTTTGCTTCCGCTTTCGTCTGAAAGCAACGGATCTATACACCTCGGATCGAGCGCAAGTTTCTTGCCGTCGCCCGTAACCTTTAACATATTGTCGATATGCGGATCAACTCCGCCCGCGTAAATCGCGTCCGCTCTTTTCGCTATCTCTTCCGTTAAGTCGATTACCGTGTCGCTCGGCTTTAACGTAATAACCTTTCGCTCCGCTTCCGGCACGTCGAGTTTTACGTCCGTTTTTACGTCCGCGAACGAATGATACAGCGTTAAAAGTTCGGGCAAGTTCGTAAACTTGGCAAATCTCGTTCTTGCTCTGTACCCTTTCCCGGACGGGGCAAGTTCGAGCGCCGTTACCGTTTCACCGAAGTCTGCCGCCCATGCGTCGAAGTAATCGATACCGAGCCTTGCAAGCGTTTGCTTTTGCAAATAGGTCTGCATCGTGTACATTTCCGTCATAGAGTTGGAAATAGGCGTACCCGTTGCGAACACCACGCCTTTATCTCCGCCGTGCAGTTCGTTGATATACTCAATCTTTAACTGCAAATCGCTCGCTCTCGCGCTCGCCGCGTTGGAAATTCCCGCTACGTTGTTCATTTTCGTATACAGAAATAGGTTTTTGTACGCGTCCGCTTCGTCCACGAACAGATAGTCCACGCCGAGTTTTTCAAAGATTAAAACATTGTCTTTCTTTGTTTCGTCAAGCAGTTTTTTGAGTTGCGCTTCTCTGCCTTTCTTGATACGCTCCAAGTTCTTTACCGAACCAGACGGAGCGCCGCTCTCTTCCCACTGCATTTCGATACTGCGTTCTATCGCCTCAATTTCTTCGCGTATCTTTGCTATCTGCCGTTCGGGCGAGATATTGATTTTTGCAAAACTCGATTGCGCTATAATCACCGAATCCCAATCGCCCATCGCTACACGCGACACAAATTGTTCTCTGTGGTCTTTGTCCAAATCGTCTTTCGTGGCAATCAGGAGTTTCGCCGTCGGGTAAAGAAACCGAAACGAGTTCGCCCATTGCTGCACCAAGTGATTCGGCACGGCGATCATCGGCTTTTTCGCCAAGCCGTATTGCCGAAGTTTCATTGCCGCCGCGCAGATCGTATACGTTTTGCCGCTTCCCACGATATGGTGAAGTAGCGTGTTACCGCTCGTAATAATTCGGTGTACCGCGTCCTTTTGGTGCGGGCGAAGTTCTATCGCCGGGTTCATTTCGGGAAACCGCAAGTAACTTCCGTCATATTTCGGCAAACGAATCTGGTTGAACAGTCTGTTGTAGACAGTTTCAAGCTCGTCGCGCCTAATAGGATCACGAAATATCCAATCCTTGAACGCTTCCACGATTTTGTTCTGCTTCTCTCTCGCTGCGACCGTTTCGGAGTTGTTCAGCACTCGTTTTTCTCTGCCGTCCGCATCCAAAACCGTATCGTAAATCTGCGTGGAACGCTGATTCAGACAATCTTCAAACAGCCTGTATGCGTTCGCCCGTTCTGTGCCGTATACGCTCGTTACGTTCATCGTGCGGAAGTTTCGCACATACCCCGTCGTTCGGTCTACGCGCCAACTGCCGTCGTGTTTGTTGTAATACAGTTCGATGCCGTCGCGCATATAATACGGGAGCGCAATTAACTGACAGAAAAACTCTTTATACAGTTCTTTGTCTATCCAGCTCGTTCCCACTCTCACCGCGATTTCCGAAGCTTTTACCGGCGCAGGCTGAACTTCTTTAAGCGCCGAAATGTTTTTATCATAGTCGATAAGATTGGGGCTGCTTTGCTTCATTCGCTCCGCCGTTTGCAGTTTATCCGTAACTCTCCCCGAAAGGTATTCTTCCGCCGTTTCAAAGCCCGAATATTTATCTTCGGGATTGACCGCCGCGGGATTACGGAATACCGCGTTACCGAGCTCTTTGATTACGGTGTCGTAGTCTTTTTTCGTGAGTTCTTCGATATACGAAATATCTACCGAGCCGCGCTCGTTCTTGCTTATCTGCAACGCCTCAAAACAGTCGTCCGTACTCGTTACCGCCGTATACGGTCTGATCGTGCGTTTTGTGAACACGTCGGCTTTCGTTACCGTTTCTTCGTCGTCCGATACGTTTTCGCAAGCAAATAGCAGTGCGCTGTCGCCGTCGGATTTGAACAGCCTTAGATTGTTCTTGCTGTTGATATACCCGAATCGTTTAACAAAACCATCGTATTTCGCGCCGAGTTGCCGTTGCTCTTTCAACAACACTTCGTCCGAACAGCCTTCCACCTGCAAATCCAGCACTTTGCGGAGTTGCTTGCGGATTTCGATCATTTCGGCAATTCTCTGATATGCGTCTTTCGGGAACGGCGGCACGGGTTGTTCTACCATACTGTCTCCCACGCGCATATATATTTTACCGTTTACCGCCGTCAGATTCATCGGCTTTACGTCGTAATCCACTTCGACTTCTTCGCACGTTTCGGTTTCTTCCTCGCGTTCGGGATTGACATAAAAATCTTGCGGTAATCGACCTATAGCCGCGTTTATCGCTTCCGATAAATCTCTGCCGTCCGGCTTTACCGTTATATCTTCCGCACCGTAAAGCCCCGTTTCTTTGGCAAGCGTACCGAGTACCATTTCGGGGTGAGCGATATAATAGTTGTTTATCTCGTATCCTTCTTCGGTCTTACCCGTTGCAAGCCATTCGGTATTTTCAATCGTCGCGTTTATTTTTTCTTCCCGCTTACGAAAAAACAAAATATCCGTTACGACTTCGGTATTCGCCGTCTGTTTGAATGCCGTATTCGGTAATCTGATTGCGCCCACAAGTTCGGCTCTGTCCGCGATATACTTGCGGATAGACGGATTTTGTTTGTCCATCGTGCCTTTGCTTGTGATAACCGACATCAAACCATTCGGCTTGATTTTGTCGATACCTTTGGCAATAAAGTAGTCGTGAATATAGAAGTTATACTTGTTGTAGTCGGGATCGAAAACGGTATAACCGCCGAACGGAACGTTCGTAACCATAAGGTCGAACGAGTTATCTGCAAACGACGTTTCTTCAAAGCCTTTAATCTGAATTTTCGCTTGCGGGTACAGTTTCGTTGCGATTTTGCCCGTAACTCTATCGAGTTCAACGCCGTAAAGTTTCGCACCGTCCGCTATCTCTTGCGGCATAAAACCGAAGAAGTTGCCCGTTCCCATTGCCGGCTCTAAAATGCGGTTGTTGCCTTTTACGCCGAAACGAGTGAGTGCTTTGTAGATACCGTCGATTACGGTTTTGCTTGTGTAGTGAGCGTTCAGAACGCTACCTTTTGCCGCAGCATATTCTTCTACGCTTAGAACGTCTTTCAGTTCCTTATATTCGTTTTGCCAAGCAAGGTTATGTTCGTCAAAAGCCTGCGCCAAACCGCCCCAACCAACGTATTTTGCAAGCACTTTTTTCTCGTCAGCGGTTGCTTCTTTTTTCGAGTTAATCAACCTATTGACTAACTTTATGGCTTCGACGTTGTTTCTGAAACGCTGTTTTGCGCCGCCGAGTTCGCTCTGCGTAAACCCGATTTCCGTCAGGTCTGTATTGCTTTCCTTTGTGGGTTCGTTTTGCCGCTCGATAGGTTTTATCTCGCCGCTTTCGATACGACTTTCCCACTCTTCATCCTCTTCTTCGTCCAACTCCCGAACAGGCTGTTCATCGCCTTTTTCGTCCTTGTAATTCCAAAGGCAATCGGTGTAATAATTGACGTCGAAGCACTCGTCGGTCATTTCTACGTCGGAAACTTCTTCCCTTAAACACAGTTCGTCGGCTATTTCTTTTCTGTGTGCAATAACGAAATCTTTATCTGTGCCGAAGTCTTCAAAGAAGGTTATGTAATTACCTTCCGTGCTTTCCTTTATGCCGTCCGCAATAATGCCGTTCGCGATTTTTCTTATCTTTCCGCGTTCTTCCGGCGTTTGCTCTTTCCCTGCGATAAGCGATTCGATATACCGTCTGTCAAACGTTATTTCTATCTTTTGCATAGATAGATTTACGTCCTGCACACCCTTTTGCTTTAAGAAGTATTTGATAAAATCTTCGCGGTTGTCTTTGAGAAACAAATACTCTCGGCTTGAAATATCTTCCGGCGTTACGGTTAAAACAACGTTTTTGTCATAGGTCGACCGATACTCGTCCGCACATTTTCGCGTAAACTTGTCTGCATACTCTTTTATGCGCTCGTCGCACTCTCTAAGTCGCGCTTCTTTCGCCTGCCACAACGGACAATACGGAAGTTTGAACGACAGGTCCGGTGAAGAATACGGGTAAATATTGCCTTTACCCACGCTTTTTACTTCGTCGAATTTTATAAGCTCGGCGTTTACTTCTTCGTAATGCTGCGTATAAAACTGCATGGCTTCGCCAAGAAAATGCGGATATGCACTGTATTTTTCGCCATAGGTATGCGAAGTGCCGTATTCCACGATTTGCCTTGCTATTGTTTTTATAAGGTCATTATCGTCTTTTGCGGTTTGTCTTTCTTCGCGGAATCTGACAAGCGTTGCGTATTCTTTCTGCTCGCTTTCGTTAAGGTAGTTGTCCTCATCTATAAGGTCGGCAATTTTTACGGCAACTTGCTCCCATTTCAGGTTTACCGCAACTTCGATTTCGCCCGTTTCCGTGTTCTTTTTGCTAAAACGAATGCCTTTGCCGTCGTGCATTTCGTCAATGCCGTCAGGTCCGCCACGACCGCCGACTCCGTATTCTTTGCTTAAAAAGCGAACGAAATCTTTTTCATACGGATTCTTCAGATATTCGGTATAAATGCGGATCTTTCCTCCGCTCACACTGCTTCCGCCTTTCAGTATTTGTTCGGTAAACTTTTCTTCGGGTGTTTGCTCGTCAAACGCGTCAAACAGCGATTTTTGCATACTCGGGCGGTTGCGCCGCTCGAACATTCGCTTGCCTTTACTTTCAGGCTTTTCCGTTTTTGCGGGCTTTCTGCTCTCTTCGTAGTCGTAATCTTCCGAATCGTAATCACTCTCACCATCGTTTTCTTCAGCTTCGGCTGCGGCAAACGCTTCTTCGATTTCTTCGTCGGTCGGTTCGTCATCCTCGGTTTCCGGCTCGGACTGTTCGTCCGATTCTTTTTCGACAAACGCGCGCTCGAATTCTTCGCTTTCTTCTTTCGTCGCTTCCACAAGAGTATGTTCTACTCCCGCTTCCGCTCGCGATAAAATCTTGAACGGCTCCGCGTCCGGCTCGACGACTATTACGCTCGTCTTTTCTATGAGTTTTTCCAAGTAGGTATCCGCAACGTGATAGGGATAACCGCACATCGGCACTCGTTCGGGAAGTCCTACGTTTCTGCCCGTCAGGGTTAATCCGAGAATTTCGGCGGCTTGTTCAGCCTTTTTGCCCATAATCTCGTAAAAGTCTCCCATGCGGTAAGTTACGATACAATCGGGGTTGTCCTTTTGTATCTCTGCATACCGTTGGTAAAACGGCGAAACGGTCGGCGTTTCAACTTTTTCTTCCTGTTTTGCAGGCTGTTCGTCCGCTTTCGGAAGCACGGGTTCGTCCGTAACGTAGTCTTCTTCGGTGTCATCGATTACGGCTACTTCGTTCTTCTTGTTGAAAACCGCGTCATTTATGTCCTGTTGCAGAATTTTCGTTACGCTCTGAATTTCACGAAACAGATCCGCGTTATCTCCCAAGCCGTAGGGATAGCCTTTCAGCGTAATTCCGCGCTCTTTCGGAAAACCGGTTGACGAATACAGCGAATACGCCACGCCCTCTGCGATGAGTCTGTTTCTTATCTCGTCGTTTTCAGTCAGAAAATCGTTCTGTCCGAGATAAGTTACCACTCCCGAAAGCATAATGCGATAATCGCCGCGGTTGCTATCCGCAATTTCCGTGCCGTTAAGTAAGTCAAGCCCGTCCAAAATCTTTTTTACAGGTTGCGTTATGCGCCTGTAACGATTCTCGCCGTGCGTGTCTGCAACGTCGAATACGAAATACTTATTTCCGTCGCCGTCGTAATACGGAATACCCTTTCTGCCTTTCGTAACCCGTCTGCCTTGTGCGTTCCACTCTTCAAAGGAAAAGCATACGCTCGCGCTCGGTCTTGAGATTACGATCTGACAGGCGTCGTGCAACGGTATATGCGGATTGTTCGCAACGAAACGATAAAACGTTTTCAGTTGTTCTCCGTTCATCATCATTGCCTGTATCGCTCTGTTCCTGTCCGCGTTTCTTATAATCTCGCTCACTTTTGCTTCCACCTCCTCCGCTTTCGACATCTCATCTTCTTTCCGAATACGCACCGATAAACGTATTTACGGAATCTGAATGACGGAAAATATATTACGAAAAACGCGTCTTTTGCTCCCATAAGATATATGAGAATGCGCAGTTCTCTTTCGTTGAATTTTTCTCGTCGTCTTAGCCTTAACACAATATCATCGGGCGTTGTCGCTAATCTTTCGGCTATGTATTCGAGGGTATATCCGCTTCGTCTGAGCCACGCAAAAAATGCGTTGATTCGGAGCGAATACCCGTCATGCGAAACGAGATCAGTACAACTTGTTTCCGATTTTAATGAATTTACTTTCAAGTCCACTAACCGTTTCCTCCTCCATATCTACTATTTCAAGCAAAATCGCGGAGCCGAAAAGATTATATATTTCTCTTACGATTTCATATCCGACTCTGCATCCGGCTTTGATAGCATTGATTCCGTAATCGCCACCTCCCAGCGCGATATATAATATTTTCTCGTTTCCATATCCTTTTCTTTTTGCGATTGTCCTGAATTCTTTGATTTTCAGTTTCATATTCAAGCTCCTTTTTCGTGCGAGGTTCATACCCCTTCACTATAATTGGAAAGTTTTACGCGTTTTGCGGGGGTGTTTTCTAAAAATTCTTCAAAAATTTTTTTAGTTTCTTTTTTGCGCTCTCTAAATATTCATGAACCGTCTTGTTGTCAATACCCATTTCTTTGCCGATTTCGCGTAATGTCTTTTCTTCCCAAAATGTTTTATACACAATGATTTTCTGTTTTTCGGTAAGTTGTTCCATTCCTTTTGCTATGGCAATTTTTAATTCCGATGCTAATAATTGTTCCTCCGGTGTCGGAATATCACTTTCCGGCTCATATCCCTTTTCTTCGCTCATTTCATCGAGTGAATCACACCTCTCGCGGTATGTATCTTCCGATTTTGCGAAACGATCCGTATCACGGTTGAGCATTTTTACCGCTTTTTCTTGTTTCTCGGTTTCCACCTCTACTTCAGTCACTTGATAACGGTTAAGCTTGTAATAAACTTTCTTTTTCATTTTTGTCCTCCGACTTGATTTTTTGTTTTATAAAAATCGCTTGTCGGAAGACTTTCCGAGGTCTGTGCTAAAATGTAGGGCAAACCTCTTTTCGGCGTTATCACTCGTTTTTTGGCACAAAAAAAGACCGCCGACAAACGATGATTATCCTTTTGGATAATTCGTTTATCGGCAGCCTCTCATGTAATATTTCTGGTTAAACTGACCGAGTTACCATTGCGGTTTAGATAGGTTTTATATAGTCACTGTTTCAGACCGACCTGCCATGCCGCATAGCCTTTAATATTCAATTCTTGATCGCAACACTTCACCTTTCGGCGCATACATATCTATCTGTATATGCCGTCGGCTCTTTTCTTTAGATACCGTTACCGTTCCGCAATTCGGACATACAAAACGTATCATACCCGTTTCATCCTTCCATGCAATTTCTTGATGGTCGCAGTTGAAACACTTAAAAGAGACAGGCTTTGAAACGCCTTCTTTCTGCATAATGTGCTACCCTCCTTTTCCCAAAGATACATCGGCGTTTATTTTTTCTACTGCTATAGTGCGGTTGGGATTTCCGGCACAGAAGTAGAAAAGCCTAATGTTCATTTCTAAATTTGAATAAACGGGGCGGGTTATTTCAAATTCAGTTTTGACTTTGCGCCCTAATCGGCGCTTTTTTATTATACAAAGGAATGGACTTTGTATTATTATACCGAGATAGCAACACATCGGATTTGCATTTTTCACATATAAATCTTCCGTGCGTTTCCTCGAGATATAACCCTTTATTTATCTGCCCGCAATACGGACAAGATGCATTGTAAGTCATTTTACGCCTTTTTCATTCTCTCATGCAATTCGACTGCCTCATCTTTTAAGTAAGTAACAGTATCGAAATTACCATTTTTATAAAACTTCCAATCTGTTTCCGCATTACAATTCGGACAAATAACTCTGACCGGTTGACGAGGTTCATATTCTATTTCGATTTTCTGTCCGCATAATCCGCAATATTTTTCGGCTTTCATAATTTTCCTCCGCTAATTTTACAAATCCTTAATCACTTTAATTGCAACACCTTGAATTTTACATTCATCTACAACAATATCTTTCATTCGCTTGTTTTCGGGGTGAAGAACGATTACACCGTTTTCATTATCGGGGCGGTAACGTTTTAAGGTTACTTCATTATCTACAAGAGCGACTACAATATCGTTGTAATTTGCTTCTTCCTGCTGCCGAACGAGAACAAGATCTCCGTCGTTTATCCCGGCGTCTATCATCGAATTTCCGCTTGCCGTAAGCAAAAAACACTTTTTCGCATTTCCTACAAACGATGCCGGAAGCCGAACGTATCCGTCTATGCACTCGTATTCTTCAGAAAGCGGACCGCAAGGAATATATCCGAGTTTTGCTACCGATACGGTTCTTTCCGTTCTCGATTGCTCGATAGATTCGTATCCGTATTCTCCCCTCGCTAAAATTCCTTGCTCCACCATATACTCCAAGTATCTTTGCACTGAACTTTTTCCAACGTCCAACGCCTCGGCAATATCGCGGATGGTAGGCATTCTCCCCCTTCTGTCGATTTGCTCTTCGATATACAACTTAATTCTGTTCACTAACTCATTGTCTTTCGTTCTCATTTTGTGATGGCCCCCACTTTTATCTATTCGGGACACTTGTCCCTGATAGCAAAACTATTATAATCTATTCGTGGAATATTGTCAAGGGTATTTTAAGCATAAAAATGGGGGTGTCCGCACTCGCAGACACCCCTTATAAAGATCAATTATTCTTTTAATTTTTGGGCTATATTAGTTATAACATCCTGAGTAAAATTTTTGAAATCTCTTTTAAATGCATACGCAAAATACGAGTCCCACTCATCCTTCGTCTTAGGTTTCGAAAGTGGCTCTTTTAAATCTTTTTCTACCAATTCTATTAAGAAATCTTGTTTCCGTCAGCGCTATAAGTTCAGATATGGCAAGTACGTTATCCGGCTTATTTCTTCTTTAAGAAGATTAAAATCGAGGAGTTCGCTTTTCATTTCAGTCAACCTCCTCAAATTCGCCAAGAGATATTTTGCTTTCGTAAAACTTACCGTATTCTCCGTCGAAGTACGAGAACTCGGAAAGATAGAACTTTCTTTCCTTCTCTTGGATTTTGCTTTTGTTTCTCATTTTGGTTTTACCTCCGTTTTCGTTTTTTCTTCGCCTTTCGGCAACAACCAAAAACAAAACGGAAAGACGGTGGCTGTTTTGCAAAAAATCAATATACAAAGCGTAACCCATAATGTCAAGTATGCAACATAACAATAGAAATAGCTGACCGCTACAAGTGGTAGCCAAATAAGAGGTCGTTTTTACAACCTTTTTCTAAAAATTAATGGTTTTGAAGCACGAAAAAACGGCAGGAATGAATATTCCTACCGTTAAAATATTATAGAACAAAAGTAAACTCGATCCATTCGCTTGTTACAAGTATCTGGTTTTTTTGGTTTTCCGCCTATTTTGTAAATCCTATTTAAGTTTTAAGAATCCTAACTCAAAGCAACTTGGCATAATAAAAGTTTTTTCTCCGATAGTAAAGGCTACGTGTAGATATTTTTTTTGCCTTGTCGATGTTTACGATCTTTCCGTCGCCGAATTTAGCGTGAGTTACGCATGCGCCGACAACTACTTTTGAATCGTCGAATGCAGGCTTTGTTTTCTCCTCTGCAACTTCCTGCTTTTTTGTAGACGTAACGACGTAAGACCTTGTGGTCGGCTCGTCTTTCGGGTTATCTTGCGTAACGGCAATTTGTTCAATCGTTTCAGCGCCGATAGCCGCTTCCATTGTCGCCTGCTGGTTATAGAATAGCTTTTCGTATTCCTCGCGGCGAATCGTAGTATCCCAACCGCCGACTTCGTCGGAAATATGCTTTTCAATGCCCGTATAAGACAGATTTGAATCTTCGTATCGTTTGAATTTAAAAATCGCATCGTTCATCAGCGGGGCATTAAACACGCCGAGAGAACACAAAAGTTCAAAATCTTTTACGTTCAGCCCCGTAACCTTTTTGAAAAGTCCCGGTTCTAACTGTGTGATAACGTCTTTCAGCGAGCGTTCGCGGTAGTCGGTCAAATACATAAACACCGGTACGCGCGTTGCAAACTTGATGAGTTTTTCCTGTATCTCCTTGCGTTTTGATTTGTATTCCTTTTCCTCGTCGGTAAGTTCCTTTTTCTCTTTGGGCGAAAGTTTATCCTCGCCTTCTTTCTTTGCTTTTTTAACGTGTTCGGACTTATTGATGATGGTTTCAATGTCTTGATTGAGCGAGCGGAATCCCTCGATACGCATAAGCGCGTCCAACGCCTCTGAATTGCTTAAAAGGCGGGCAAGCGTTTCGTTGTCTACGTTGACAAGCAGAGCCGATTCCCAGCGTTTGGCAAGAAGCGTTGCGCTCGTCCCCGCCATGGCGATATCGAGAATATCCTGCGCGTCTACCTGTTTCATCGTACTCCCGTCGTAAGCGAGCACGGGCAGAAAATGAATAAATTCCGCAACCTTCTTTTCGGGGTTGCTCTCGTCTACGTTCAGGCGGCAGGAATAATCGGAAATTTGCCGCAAAGCCCTGTCGAGCGCAAAGTCGAACACGTAACATTCCTGCTTCATAATCTGCTTGTATAGTCAAGCACCCGCCAAAGAGCCATTTGAAGTTTTTACTATATGTTTTTGTTTTATAGGTAGACGGGGCAAAAACGATTGAAAAAAATCGTTACATGTGGTATACTATAACAAACGAGATATAGGAGGCGACAAAATGGAGCCGAAAGACATTACGATTTCCGATAAAAGCATTATTACGGTTTTTGAACAAATCAAAGCAGATATTTTTCAAACGCGCGGTAAAGTTTTGTCGGATGCAAATAAGGAATTACTTTTTATGGACTCAATAGGCGTGTTTCTTTACACTACTTAAAAGGATATATTTATGACTGTAACATTAAGAGATAGTCACGGAAATTAATTCGGCACGTCAGACGTTAATGGAAGTCAGGTCGTCTTAAATTTTTAATAAGATTGTGATAGCATTGTGTATAGTATACTATTTGCATGAAATATGGCGTCTAAAATAAAATGGGGGTTTTTATGAACAGATTTATTAAATCGATTTTAGTGGGCTTGTTATTAACGATTTGTTGCCTGGCGGGCTCTGCGTGCTCGAATGGCACAACGCAAACCCATACCGAGCACGAATGGGGCGAATGGGAAGTTCTCGATCCGCCCACCTGCCAGAATGAAGGCGTTGAAATTCGCCGCTGCAAGGCAGACAATTGCGGCGAGCGCGAAGAAAGACCGATTGAGCGGCTCGAACACGAATGGGTGTTCGATTATGAAGAAAATTACGATTGCGAAAGCCCCGTAACGCGCTTTTATCGTTGCGCAAACTGCGGTGAAAGCAACAAAGAGGCAAGTCCGGCAACCGGTCACGATTACGTTCTGATTTCCGAAAACCCCGCCACGTGCGAAAAAGACGGGCTGAATATTTATGAATGTAATAATTGCCATAATAGTTATGAGGAAACGTTACCTGCAACGGGGCACGACTATAAACTTAAAGAATCGGTTTCCGCCACCTGCCAAAGCGGTTCTTACGGGATTTACGAGTGTGAAAAATGCAAAGCCACCGAAAAAAGACTTGAAAACCCCGAGTTCGATTATTCTAACCATAATTATATCGAAGAAAAATTTGACGCCAACTGCGACTACGCGGGCGGAACGTACTACCGGTGCGCTGATTGTGGCGATGAACGCTACGAGTATGATTATGAAAACAGACCTGCCTTAGGACACGATTACTCGGTTAGCCATATAAACGCAACCTGCATGTCTTACGGCAAAAACCTGCTTACCTGTAAAAGATGCGGATATACGGAAAGCGAAGACATTGCCTCCGAGCCGCCCGTTTCTCATAACTACGAATGGCAAACGATAACCGAGCCGACCTGTTCGATTTCAGGAACGAAGCGCGGCGTGTGCAGTTATTGCCAAGAAGAAACGTACGCCGACATCGAAAAACTGAATCATAATTATAACAGATACGGCGAATGCGACAATTGCCATTCAAGTTATTATTATTTCGATATAAACGGCGGCTCCGCCTACATATACGGCATTGACGATGAAGTTGCAAAAACTCTCGAAGTTGCCGAAATTCCCGAGAACTGCGTTATAGATTCAAATAAGTACCAAGTAAAGCAGATATATTATAACGCTTTTGAAAACAACGCAAAAATCAAAAAAGTGATTTTGCCCGAAGGGCTAGAAATTATCTCTTCCAGAGCCTTTTACGGAATGATGGCGCTTGAAGAAGTTAATATTCCTAGTACCGTTTCTCGGTTTGAAGACGGAGCGTTCGGAAATTGCAAAAATTTAGCGACGGCGTACTTTAACACGAACCGTTTTGCCAATGGCGAAACCGGACCTTACGACGGGTTTTTCAACGGTTGCGAAAAGTTAAAACGGATAATTTTCGGCGAAAACGTAACCGCGTTGCCGCGCAATTTTTACAATGGTACGGCGGTAGAAAACATAGAGTTACCCGACTCGATAACGGTTATCAACGATTCGGCGGCGTCAGGCGTAACCACGCTGAAATCGATAAAAGCGAATAACGTAACCACGATAGGAATGAACGCGTTTAATAATTGCGCGGCTTTAACGATTGCGGAATTGCCAAAAGTTACGTCTATTGCGGACTATGCGTTTAATAATTGCGCTCAATTGAATATCGCCCTTCCTTCAGGGCTTTTAAGAATAGGCAGCGCGGCGTTTAATGGTTGCGCTTCGATAACGAACGTCGTTTTGCCGAAGTCGTTGAATTATATAGGCGGCGGAGCGTTTGATAATTGCGGAACGATAGACGAGTTCAGCGCGCTTTACGCAATCGAAAACGTTTCAAGCGTATTTTCGTCAAGCGACGTCATAAAGAATGCGCACGTTTGCGCGTTGAACGCGGCGTTGTTTTCAAGCGGTACGACGATAAACAAACTCACGATAACGAGCGGCGCGGTCAACGATCAGACGTTCGATCTGCCTTATTCGAGTTCGTCTTACAAAATCGAAACGCTTGAATTAGGCGAAGGTGTAAACTTTGCGGGCGGATTGAATAACGTACGCCTTAATAAAATAATTCTACCGAGAAGCATTACGGTTATACCCGAAAACGCGTTTATGGGAACGGGAATTACCGAACTCGAATGCAAAGGCGAAATTACGAAAATCTGCAACAATGCGTTTTTATATACCAACATCCGCGACTGGTACGTTCCGTCGTCGCTGAAAACCGTAGAAGGAAACTTAGGATTTATAACGAATGGTTCGAGCGTATCCTTAAAAGCAATCCACATTTCCGATTTTACGGCGTGGCTTAACGTTGACTTTAAGGGTTCGCTTCCGCCCATAAGGTCGGGCATAAACGTATACGTTAACGGAGCAGAGTTAAACGAAATAACCATTCCCGAAAGCGTTACGAAAATAACTAATATACTTAACTGGCCGAACCTTGTTAAATTAACTCTCCATAAAAACGTGGAACTGACTAAGTTGTGTTTATACGGGTTTAACAATCTCGAAGAATTGACCGTTCCCACCGCAACCGATTTCGGAGAATTGTTTGCGAGCGGCGGATACGTTACAAACTCTTCTTTGAAAAAAGTGGTGGTTTTAAGCGGAGATATTCCGAGTTACTGCTTTAACGGTTTTTCCGCGCTCGAACAGGTTGTTTTACCCGACGATTGCACGGCTATAAACTCCGGCGCGTTCGGCGGCTTTGGAGGGAAACTTACCAAATTAACCACCGTTTCGAAACAGGACGAAGATTTTGCTTTGCCGCAAAGTTTGAAAACCATCGCGAAAGACGTATTCCGCAACGTAACGTTGAATAAAGTAACGGTGACCGATTTAGGTAAATTCGCAAATATCGATTTTAAGAACGTATACGCAAATCCCGCCTATACCGCAAAAGAAATCGTAATGCCGAACACGTTGACGGTAGGCAAGAACGACAGAGTTTCTCCGTTTGCTCTCGTGAAAATCAAAAGACTTGACAGTATAGTCGTAAACAGCGAAAACGCTTATGTGAAATACGATAAGAACGGTCTTGTTACGGAATACGATAAAGAAAAGTATTTCTTAAGATTTAATAAAGACAGCGCCGAAAGCCCCGATTTCAGAGGAATTAACTATGTCGTTCCGTACGCTTTTTCGGGTTACGCGCTTAAATCGGCAAACTTAAACGAGTCAAGCCTTATCGAAATTTATGAAGGAGCATTTACGGGTTGTTCGGGTTTAACGAGCATATCTTTGCCGTTCATAAATAAAAAGACGGGGTTGTCGTCTAATGGAGATGATTATCTGATTCACAGAATGTTCGGAAAAGAATATTTTGCGGGCGCGACCAAAATATCCTGCGACGTAGGTTATTCGTCGGTATTTATGGCGGATTATTACGTTCCGTCAACTTTGAAAACCGTAATTATATGCGGCGGAGTAGTAGGAAACAACGCGCTTAAAAACATAAACTCCTTAAAAAGCATTTCGTTTATTTCGGTTACGTCAATCGCGTCATCCGCGCTCAGCGGCGTTTCGCGTTTGAACAGTATTTATTTTAACTACGATACGATGAGCGATTTTAACGCTTATAACTCTCCGTTCGGGGGTAATAAATTGCTCGGCACGGACGTTGAAGTAACTTTCGGTTCGAACGTAACGTATATTCCGAGATATATGTTCCGCGGAAATTCTTCGATAACGCGAGTGAACTTAAAATCGTCTAAATGCGGAAAAATAGGGTACGGCGCATTTGAGAACTGCCCCGTCTATCAATTGTATTTACCGACGGAAAATTACGTTACGATAGAAAAACTCAACGGTTCTCTCAAAGGGACGCTTCCGAACGAAAATATTATCGAAATCGCTTCGTTCAAAGACGAAAATCAGCCCGATCTCGACTATCTGAAACAATATTCCGTAAGCAATTACAGAAAACCCGAACCCTTCTGGACGTTTGAAAGCATAATAAAAACGACGGAAGACGGTTTCGTTTACGCCCAGACCAAAGAAGGCGCGGAAAAGGAATTATCGTTGTTGATAAGTTACGTCGGCAACGCCGAAGAAGTGACTCTTCCCGAAAGCCTTAACAACAGAAAGTACACGCTTCGTCAGAGAGCGTTTGCGGGTACGATAGTAAAAAAAGTTATATTTCCCGGAACGTTTACGTCAATCCCCGCGGAAGCATTCAGCGGCTCGGCGATTGAAACGATCGAGTTCGGACCTTCGATCGTCAGGATTGAAGAAGGCGCGTTTGATAATTGTGTCGATTTGATAAACGTAAACTATACGGGTACGATTGCCGACTGGTGCAATATCGTATTTGACCGCGGTAGCAATCCGCTTTCCTATGCCGAAAACTTTATCGTGGGCGGCGAAAGAATTTCGGATCTCATAATCCCCGAAGGCGTGGAAATTATAAACGGTTTAGCCTTTTACGGTTATCGGCTTAATTCGTTGACGCTACCCGCAACCTTAAAAACGATAGGCGGAAGCGCATTCACTTATATTGAAAAACTGAATTACACGGGCAATATCGGAAGTTGGTGCAATATAGATTTTAAGTATAATCCTTTAACGACCACCAAGGTATTGTATATCAACGATAATCAGGTTACGGATTTAATAATAGACGGAACTGAAAAAATTTCCGCAAACGCGTTCAAAGGCGCGCACTTTGACAGCGTTACCATAAAATCAAGCGTTAAAGACATTGAGCCTTCGGCTTTTGAAAACGTTACGGCAAAAACGCTGACGATTGAAAACGGAATAACTTCTATCGGTACGAAAGCCTTCAAATCGGCGACTTTCGAAAATACCAAAAAACTCGTTTTACCGTCGACCTTAATCACTATTTCTGATGAAGCGTTCAGCGGCGTATTGCTTGACGAAGTCGCGTTTAACGAAGGCTTGATCTCAATCGGAAGAGAAGCGTTTACGGGAACGAATTTAACGCAGGCGATTTTCCCGAGCACGTTGACCGAAATAGGTTCGAGCGCGTTTTCGGGGCTGAATCTTACGAACGTTGAGTTCGGCAATTCTCTTAAAACGATCGGCGGGTACGCTTTCTATAATACGAAGATTTCAAATCTCGTTCTTCCCGACGGTATAGAAAAAATAGAATGGGATGCGTTTGCAAAAATTACGACTTTAACGAGCGTAACGATTAACGGAACGGGCACTTTCTTTGCATCCGACGTTTTCTTTGGCGACGACGCCATAACGACGTTGAATTTCAACGGCACGGCAAGCGAATGGGCGGGCAACGAGTTCGGGAACGAAACGGCAAATCCGTTATACTTCGCCAAAAAACTGTATCTTGGCGGCGCGCTTGCGAAAAATATCGTGATAGAAAACGTAACCGCAGTCGGTAGTTACGCGTTTGTAAACGCCGAATTAGAAAGCGTCGAACTTAAAGGAATAGAAAGCGTAAAATGCGGCGCGTTCAAAAACGTAACGCTTTTAACGGAGATAATCGTTCCCGAAGGCGCAAAGAAGGTGGAAGATAGCGCGTTTGAAAACGTTTTAACGTTAACTGCCGCGGTTTTACCCGACTCGCTTACCTTAATGGGAAGAAACGTTTTCGCGGGGTGCGTAAATCTTAAAGAACTTACCATTCCGTTTTTCGGAACGCCCGCGAACGACAAAACGATCGCAAGCATTGCGGATACGTCTTCCCTGCATACGGTAACCGTAACGAAAGATTGCGCGATACCGGACGAAGCGTTCCGTAATATCGCCACGCTCACTACGGTTAATTTACCCGAAACGGTAACGCGGATAGGTTCAATGGCGTTTGACGGGTGCAATAATTTAAGAAGTCTGGAATTATCCGCCGCGTTGACGTATATAGGCGACTACGCTTTACCGAGAGATAATAAATTAGAAAGCCTTAACTATCACGGCACTCCCGAAAACCTTTGCGCGTTGAATACGAATATAAGCCTGTTCTCCGAAACGAAAAAATTCTTGTTTAACGGTGAAGAATTAACCGATATAACTATTTCGGAAAACGTAAAATCGATAAACTCTCTCGTGTTTGCGCATTCAACGTTCAACAGCGTTTTCATAAACGTTGAAGAAGCGGGATCTTTTGCTTTTGCATATTCAACGATTCAGAGTTTAACGTTTGGAAACAACGTTAAAAAGATCGGCGCAAATTTTGCGGAAAACGCGTCCGTTGCGAATATTACGTTCGGCAACGGGTTACAGTCAATAGGCGGCTCGGCTTTCTACGGCAATAAAACTTTGAAAAGCGCGGTCATTCCCGATACGGTAACCGACGTTTCGAGGTGCGCGTTCGGCAATTGCCCCGAATTGAATTATATAGAGTTGCCTTGCGTGAATTACAATATCAGTCCTTATGCCTTCCTGTCTCTGATAGGCACCAACAGTACGCTTCAAATCGATAACGGGCTTGAAATAAACGTAAGGGGCGGAACGTATCTTTACGGGTTTAATAATACCCACGTTCAAAGAGTAACGATCGGCGATTCCGTAACCGCCATCACCGCACAAGCGTTTTATAATTGCGTATATCTTAAAGAAATAGAACTTTCAAACAACGTTTCGGAAATAGGCGACGAAGCGTTCAAGAATTGCTCTGCGCTTAAACAAATAGCAATTCCCGACAACGCAGACCTTGTCGTTTACGATCAGAATAAGAAAAATTTCGGCAAAAACGTGTTTGAAAACGCGGGGCTTACGCAAGTAACGTTGCCCGACGGAATGACGTATATTCCCGAAGGATTATTCAAAAATTGCGATTTAACGAGTATCGATTTCCCGAGTAAATTATACAGAATAGACGTCAACGCGTTTGAAGGTAATAATTTTACGGAAATAGTCGTTCCCGAAAGTATTACCTGGCTTGACAAGGGAGCGTTCTATAATTGCCTGGAACTTACGAAATTCAAAATTCCGGGCACAATTCAGAATTTAGTTTATTCACAAAGCGGAGACATGAGCTTGTTCTTTTTGAGCAACGTTTTCTCGGGCAAAGACGGGTATAAAATTCCCGAAGGACTTACGGCAATCGATATTTACGGTCCGAAAATAACGAGTTACTTCTTTGGCGCGGGCGATTGTCCGCAAGTGGATATTAACTTGTCGGAAGGGTTGACCGTAATAGACGCGTATGCGTTCGCCAGTGCGAAAATGGTTAAAAGTGTAACGTTGCCGAGTACGCTCGAAACGATAAATAATAACGCTTTCGATGGGTCTTTGATAACCGAAATCACTATTCCGCGCTCAACGAAATCGATTCACGCAAGAGCATTTAGAAATTGTCTGAACTTAAAAACGGTAATTTTTGAAAACGGAGACCTTAACGAAGCCACCTACCCCGACGCCGTAAGTCTGTTAACTACGATCGGCGCATATGCGTTTGAAAATTCGGGCATTCAGACCGTGAAATTCCCGAACAAACTGACAACCATAAGCGAAGGCGCGTTTGCGAATTGCTTAGAACTCGTAGAAATATCCTTCGGCATGGTCAGAACTATAGGCGAAAACGCGTTCAGCGGTTGTGAAAAATTAAAGAATATATCTACGAACAATTTTGTCGAAACGATTTCGACAGGGGCGTTCAAAAACACAAAGGCACTCGAAAGCGTCGCTTTCAGTAACGTTAAAAAGATAGGCAAACAGGCGTTTGCAGGCTCGGGACTTAAAAGATTTTTGATTTATCAATTTAACGATAGTAATGAAAACTACGCCAAATTCAAGCCGTACGCGTCCGAAAGCGCAACCGAAGCCGTAACCGTTCTTACGTTTACCGATAACGATTACTATCCGTCGTACCGATTCGCGGATTATCTGACGGGCAGGAAAAACGATTCGGAATATACGTATTCCGATTACGTCTATAAACTTGACGAGTAGAATAATTACCCGTTAGGCATTGCATTTCTTAGCACTGGTTATTTTTGCGGTGATAAACCGATTTATGCGGCGTTAAACGCCGCTCGCAGTACGAGAAGTACATCTTCGGGCGTTTGCCTTGCCTAAAAAGAGTGCCGAACGGAATTTTTTCGTTCGACACTCTTTTATGTGCCACGCCCCGACATTTGACGTCGAGCCGTTCGATTCCGACTGTTTACGATAATATTTGGTTCTATTATTTATCTATGAAATGAAATTATTCAAAATCATTTCAAACAAGACTACCTTATGAGCTTTGTTTTTGCCATACCCCAAAAGCGACACAAATAAAAGACCTCGCCATTAAAGACGAGGTTGAGATGAATGATTTTTACCCGATTCCGCTTTTGGGAAGCGTTGTTGCGGGCATTCCTATCGAAGCGCAGGAAGATTTAGAGGGGTATGTCTATATCAGTTTCCATCCGAAAGAAGAGTACTTCGCTTTACGCGTTCACGGCGACAGTATGATAAACGCGGGAATCAGGGATAACAGTATTTTAATTGTGCATAAACAGCCTTACGCCACTTGCGGGGATATTGTCGTAGCTATGCTGAACGGGGAGCAAACCGTCAAAAGGTTTAAAATGTACGGCGAAAATATCTTTTTAATGCCCGAGAATCCCGATTATGAACCTATACCCGTACTGAAAGGCGCGGATTTCCTGATTTTGGGAAAAGTCGTTGAGGTCAGAATGACGTTATAAGGAGGAAATATATGTCTAATTCTACAACAGATAAAATCTTGTGTACAGTATATATTGATGAAGCAGGAGACTTAGGCTGCAATAGAGGCACTCAATGGTTCGTTTTATCCGCTGTCATTGTTGATAAAAAAGATGAGCCGAGTATTCGAAACACGATCGCACGGCTCAAAAAAGACTTAAATGTAAACGAAATACATATTAGAAAAATTAAGGAATTTTCCCGTAGAACTTATATTGTAAAAGAGTTAGCATTTGAAAACTTTACTTATATAAACATTCTATTTGATACAACCAAATTCGACAAACAAAAAATCTCTTCCCCTCTTGTCGCCTATAATTATATTTGTCGCATGCTTTTAGAAAGAGTTTCATGGTTTTTGAAAGAAAGTAATCGGAAAGGCGATATTGTATTATCATCGCGCGGTACATCAAGAGACCAAGAATTAATCGATTATATAAAAAACAAACTATTGCCTTATGGGTTTAACGAAGTCAAATCCTCTGTATTTAGAAAAGTGGAAGCCAAATCCGCAAGCCAATGGGATATGTTACAACTTGCTGATGTGTGTGCAACCACTATGTTTTTAGCATACGAAATAAAAACTTTTAATTTAATATATCCTTGTTTTTCTACGGTTCTCTCCTCTCATCTTTACAAACGAAATTCAAAAGTAAAAAGTTATGGGATAAAATATTTCTCAGATAAAATGATTCCGGATATAGAACAATTAAAAACTTTTCGTCCATGCGCAAAAAAAGAAAGAACCCCCAGCGCGACTACCACATGATAAACATGCTGGTGAAAACACCCTCGCGTTCCCTGGCGACGTTCTTTCTACTATTAGTATATACCAAAAACAACGGTTTGTCAACCCTATACTGACAAATTTTTCGTGAAAATTGGAGTAAAATTATTCCATATTGCGGGAGATGGACTATGGAACACGATGACATTAAATTAAAAATCGTCGATATAAACGACGGAGAAGCTCTTATCGAAGCGGCAAGACCGAAAGGAAAGGCTCTGACGGAGGAGCAGAAACGCGCGCTTATTCAGGCGCAAAAGAAAAAAGAAGAAGAAAAAAGGAAATTGGGTATTTTACATTTCACCCAGGAGGAATGGAAAAAAATGCCCAGAAAAGTCAAACGCGCTTTTAAAATTCACGGAATCTTCGGTCGCCCCCGCATTACCGAGGACGGGTTATATCAGATTCGCGCCCGTTCGCAAGGACTGAATATTCAAGTCACTCATAAAGATTTCACCGTTTGCAAGGAATTATACATACAAGCATTGGAGAACGCTCTGGAAGGCGTAGAAACGCCGAAAAAGTCCGTCCCCGTATGTTTCGTCGAGTATATGTGCAAATGGCTTGAAACCGTAAAGAAACCCTCCGTAAAGCCCGTTACTTATGCGGATTACCGACAAACCTTTACCGCTTATATCAGCCCCGCCTTTCCCGAAAGGAAAATCAAGGATATTTCCCGCCAGGAATTACAGCAATTTATCAACGAGTATTCCGAGGAAGGGAAAAACCGAACGGCAAAAAAGATTTATCAGCTTTTAAAATCCGTATTCGATTACGCCGTAGCGGACGAGCTTGTTTCCAAAAACCCCATGGAGCGCGTTATTTTGCCCAAATACGAGCAGGAGCACGGACAGGCGCTCACCCGTGCGGAAGAGTCGGAGTTTATCGAGAGGGCGAAAATGACGCCCTATTTCGGGGCTTTGGTGTTTCTGCTTTATACGGGCTTGCGGCGTTCGGAACTCGCAAGCGTAATAATCGACGGAGAATGGATACGGCTTGTTTCTGCAAAACAACGCAAAGGCGCAACCTTAAAAGAACGGTCTATTCCTATCACTCCCATGCTTGCAAAAGTCCTCCCTTCAATAAATCTTTCTGAAATAAAAACAGTAAATCCCACCATATTGACAAAGTGGGTAAACAAGCTCATGCCGAATCACCATTGCCACGATTTACGGCATACGTTTATAACCCGTTGCCAAGAGTGCGGCGTTCCCACGCCGATTGTAAGCCTTTGGGCAGGGCATAAAATTTCGGGGATAGATTCTTCCCTCACCGTGCAGGTATATTCCCACTATTCCGAAGAAACACAAATCTCGGAAGCCCAAAAGGTAAAGTATTGAGAGCGATTTACTACCCAATTTCACTACCCGAAAATATAAAAAATAGCCGTTTTTGGGTAGTAAGCGCTTAACCGTACAGCACAAAAAAAGACCGATTTCAAGGGAAAAACCCTCAAAATCGATCAAAATTGGCTGCTCCTGTCAGGCTCGAACTGACGACACTCGGATTAACAGTCCGATGCTCTACCGACTGAGCTAAGGAGCAATTTCTCGGCTGTCGGCTGTCCGACAACCGATTAAATTAAGAAGTGGCAATTACCTATCCTCCCGGTCAGTGACCCGACAAGTACTTTCGGCGTGAGAAAGCTTAACTTCTGTGTTCGGTATGGGAACAGG